>SKEV01000072.1_pt1 | contig 95539 bp, 86 predicted proteins | sample 4819531 | NCBI WGS metagenome assembly SKEV01 (sample SAMN11008800, study PRJNA524170) | human gut metagenome | biome: Human fecal sample; material: Feces; isolation source: fecal sample from pouch patient p9, p28 | host: Homo sapiens | place: Israel: Tel-Aviv | collected 2016-08-01 | reverse complement strand
CTGTCACCCATTGTGCTGGATTATATTATGGACAGTGAGGTTCCGAAACCATGCCGTCATTTTATCGGAAGAGATAAAGAACTAGAAGAATTATATTCCATGCTTGAGGAAAACCGTCATGTTTTTCTTTGCGGAATTGCCGGTATTGGTAAAAGCGAACTTGCCAAAGCCTACGCAAAACATTACAAAAAGCATTACACTAACATTCTATATGTAGAATATACAGGTGATCTTCATCAGGACATTACTGACATGGATTTTATTGATGATCCACCAGAAATCAGCGAACAGGAACGGTTTCAAAGACATAACCGTTTTCTGCGTTCCCTGAAATCCGATACTCTGCTTATCATAGATAATTTTAATGTCACAGCTACACAGGACAGTTTTCTGTCAGTAGTATTAAAATACCGCTGTCAGATTTTATTTACGACCAGAAGTAATCTGAATGAATACTGTACTTTTCAATTAAAAGAAATAAAGGATATAAACATTCTTTTCCAACTGACATCTGCATTTTATTCAGAAGCAGACAAGTATCGTTCGACCGTCGAAAAAATCATAGAGACCGTACACTATCATACTTTTGCTGTAGAACTGGCTGCAAAACTTTTGGAAAATGGAATTTCAACTCCAGGTCAGTTATTAGCAAAACTTCAGGAAGAAAGAGCATCTCTCGATAATGAAGATAAAATTAAGATAATCAAGGATGGTCAAAGCAGTAAAGCCACTTATTATAGTCATATCCATACTCTATTTTCACTATATGCTTTATCCCGAAAACAGCAGGATATCATGTGCAATTTGTGTTTTCTTCCTTACACTGGTATTTCTGCCCGCATATTCGCCAAATGGCTGGAACTGCCTACCTTAAATGAAATTAACGACTTGATTGAAACTGGTTTTGTGCAGACAACTACACGTCACACAATCTCCCTGCATCCTATGATTAAGGAAATTGCCCTTTCAGAGACAAAACCATCTGTAAGTAGCTGTCACATATTACTGGATTCTTTACAGAAAATATGTTTAATGCATGGAATGGAAGTAGCTTATTACAAAAAGCTATTTCAAACAATCGGAAATATCATAGAATTGATTGAAAAGGATGATATACCAAAGTATCTGCTTTTTCTGGAAAATGCATTTCCATACATGGATAACTATAACTACCACAAAGGTATGAATGGAATCATTCAGGAACTAACGGGGCTGTTAAAGAAAAAAAACATTGGCACCGACTCTGACCGGGCATTGTTACTGGATTTTCAGGCTACTCTTGAAATCAAGCCAGAAAAAGCAATAAAACTGGAAAAGGATGCACTTGCCCAGATAGAAAATATCACTGCTGACAATGCTCGCCTTGTTTCCAACCTTCATGCCAATCTCGGTGGACTTTACCGCATGAACGGTCATCCCGATCTTGCAAGAGAACACATGGAAAAAAGTATCTCACTGCTTGACCAATTTAACCTGCTTCATATAAATGACAGCATACCTCAGATTGCCAATTATGCAATGTTCCTGACAGAACAGCAGGAACCCGAAAGAGGCATCTCTGAATTGCAAAAATTATCCGGCATCATCAAGGAATACCATTCCGATGACTGTCTGGATTATGCCAAAGTACAGGAAACCCTTGGAACCATTTATCTGATGACTGCCAATCTTCCGCAAGCCAAAACACATTTTAAAAGAGCTTTCAAAATATATGAAAAGATCTGGGCTGATGAACCAGAAATGATTGAAGCAAAATATCAGGAAATTCAGGAGTTATATCCACAGATTGGATTTTGCATTGGAAAAAATCTATCCGGTCTTTTAACATAATACGTGCAATTTAAGGCGGGCAACTTGCCCGCCTTAAGTCTTTAAATTATGCTTTGATTTTTCCAGAAAATATTTTACTTACTTTGTTTTTCATGAGTATGAATACAATTTTTACTTATTTCCGTATCTGCGAAAACTCTTATAAATAAAAGGCAGTAAGGCTATTGCCATCACTGTATACATTACCATTACAAGCGGAATTTGTCGAAATACACAATTCCCAATCTGATAAATAAGTGGGACTTTTACACTTGCCTGTACATTTGTCAAAATTGTTGGTATCAAATTGAAAAGCGTTGTATACCCAGAAAGTGCCCGTCCTATAAATGGCAATAAGCAATATAAAAAGAACGGAATACAAACAGCGACACTAATTGTATGCATTTTAGCCGCTACTAACATAGACACTACAGCCGCCAGCATACTGGCTATAAATCCACATACAACTGTCAACAAATAGTATTGTCCATATGACATAATGTAAATACTATATGCCTGATACATTTGATAAGGTGTATTCATACCACTGGTTCCCATAATTCCAAAACAAATCACACTAAGTAATATAATTCCCATACAATAAATCATAACCGTCGTAGCTATTCCTGCCAGTATTTTTGTTTTAACAGCTTTTGTACGTCCATACTTTGTAGAGAAAAATACTGCATCTGCTTTTGTCTGAAAATCATCTGCAAATATTCCAGCACAAATAAAACCAACTATGATTGCCAGAATAATAGAATACGTTTCTACATACATAATCATAGTATCCCATGAACTATAAGATTCGTATTCTACTGGTAATTTTATTTCATTATATTTCTTTTCCAAGTATTTTTTCTGTACAGAAGTCTTTCCATATTCTTCTGCCATCTTTTCCATATTTTTATGATAAGTGTCATAGAACTCTTGTATATTTTCTTTTGTCATTTGATTCAGAACACTTTCATCATATTCTGCATCCGGTGTTAATACCGATATTATAAACCCCCTAATATCATCTATCGGTTGTAATGTCGTTCCGTAAATCGCATTTTCTTCTGAGGATTGTGTCATCGCATTTTTATTTTGTTCTATAACTTTTCCAAGTTCATCTTCTGTCAATGTCCCTTTCCATGCTCGTCTGTTATCTGTAAGTTTTCTTGTTGCCATAATTCCAGTACTAGCATTTCCATTCTCATCCACATAGCGATTACTTGTAACTGCAAATCCGCTAAAAATGACAGCAAGTATCAATGCCAATCCGATTGAAAATACATTAATTTTCTTTGAAAAAATTCGTTTTAATTCTAATTTAAGCATCTTGTTTTTCCTCCGATTTTTCTCCAAAATAAAATAGAAATGCATCTTCCAGATTTTTTTCTACAGCCACAGCATTGCTCCTCAGGAACATATCAAACAATACAATGCTGCCAAATGCGACATGGCTGCATAAAATACTGCAAATCCAAAGAATCAATATCTTTCAAAAAACGATATTTTCACCAAGGGGAAAGTCTGCCCTTTTTTAGTCAATAAACAAAATAAATTTTTTCTCATTTAATTATTGACATTTATTAGCTGGACTTTCAAATACTATTTTATCACAACTAGAATAGCTGGTTAAGTAATATGAACCATGTAAGAATAATTGTATAGGAAAAGGATATGGTTGAGAAAATGTGACTAGATTGACAAAAACAATCGGATTTGATATTCTGTTTAGGTAAATAATTACGTGGAGGATTCCGTATGAAAATTACTATTAGGGAAATTGCCAGACGTGCTGGAGTATCGACAGCTACTGTGTCTAGAATTATAAACGGTCTGGGTGGATATAACGATGATACAAAAGAAAAAGTTTTAGCGGTTATAGAGGAGACTGGTTATAAAGGAAATGCCTCAGCTCTGAAGGATTATAACCACCCTAAAGTAGATAAATTGATAGGAGTTTTAGTTCCTGATCTTGAAACTGATTTTTACGCAAAAATTATTTCTGGTCTTGAAGAAGTTGCACGTAAACAAGGCTATAGTATATTAATCAGTAATACAGGAAAAGAAGGAAAAAACACGTATGAAGATATTAATGTTTTAAAAAAGCGCAAAGTATCAGGAATTGCATTAGTAGGAACATTTTTGGATGAAATCTTGTATGAAAAACTAGAAAGAACAAAGATTCCTTACATCCTTATATCAAGTACATCATATAAGTATCAGGTTCCATATATTAAAGTAGATAGTTTTCAGGCAGTATATGCTGCGGTTGGTTATTTACTAGCGCAGGGACATACACAAATCGCTATGATTGCAGGTACAAGTAAAAAAGGAATGAGTAACCGTGAGATGGGATATAGAAAGGCAATGGAGGATGCTGGATTGACTGTTAAAGAAAGCAGAATTGCCTATGGAGATTTTAGCTTCCAAAGTGGTAAGACTTGTATGAAAAAACTACTTGATTTAGATAAAGAAATTACGGCTGTTTTTGCAGCAAGTGACGACATGGCTATAGGAGCAATCTCAGCAGCATATGAACGAGGTATGTCTGTTCCAAATGAATTGTCAGTGATTGGTTATGATAATACTAAAGTGGCTGAAATGAGTTATCCTCCTCTTACTACAATTGCACAGCCATTATATGAAATGGGAATCGAAGGAATGAAGATTCTGATAAAATATATAGAAACACATGAAAAACAAAGTAGTGTTGTAATGCCGTTTGAATTGATTGAAAGAAAAAGCGTAGAAGCTTATAATAAGTAAATAACTTGATCAATGATATGAAGAATACCTTTAAGAGGTATTCTTTTTTTGTGACGTTACGTGAATATTTACATGATAACCATTGACAAAAGGAAAAAACATACTTATAATCTAGGCATGTAAGTAAATAAATACGTAATAGGAGGGGCTTTAAATGAATGAAGAATGGAAGAAGAGGACAGTTTATCAAATTTATCCCAAAAGCTTCTGTGATTCTGATGGAGATGGAATTGGCGATATCCGAGGAATAATCAGTAAATTGGACTATTTACAAAATCTTGGTGTCGGAGCAGTTTGGCTTACGCCAATGTATTGTTCACCACAGGTAGATAACGGATATGACATTAGTGATTACTATGAAATTGATAAGTTATTTGGATCAAAAAATGATTTTTTAGAATTAGTTGAAGGAGCACATAAAAGGGATATTCGTATAATTATGGATCTTGTGCTTAATCATACTTCTACAGATCATATGTGGTTTAAAAAGGCTTTCATTGAAAAAGATAACAAATATAGGGATTATTACATAGTAAAACCAGGGGTGAATGGAAAAGAACCTAATAACTGGAAATCTTTTTTTGGTGGAAGTGCCTGGGAAAAAATCGAGGGTGAAGATAATTATTATCTACATTTGTTTGCGAAAGAGCAGGCAGATTTAAACTGGGAATGCGAAGCATTGAGAGATGAACTATCTGATATGATGAAATACTGGGTAGAACTAGGTGTAGACGGTTTTAGACTTGATGTAATTAATTTAATTTCTAAAGATCAGGCATTTCCTGATGATGATACTCTTAATGATATACCAGGTAAAAAGTATTACATAAATGGTCCAAGACTTCATGAATTTCTAAAGGAAATAAATACGAAAATATTTACGCCATTTGATGTTTTAACTGTTGGCGAGACTATGGATGCTTCTGTAGAGGATGCTGTATTATTGACAAGTCCGCAGGAGAAGGAACTCGATATGATTTTTGCGATGGAGCATATGCAAGTAGATTATAAAAATGGTGATCGCTGGAGTGTGCAGGATACAGATTTTCTTAAACTAAAAGATATCCTTTCAAAATGGCAATATAAGATGGAAGAAACTGGCGGATGGAATTCTTTATTCTGGTCTAACCATGATCAGCCAAGGGTAGTAAGCAGATTTGGCGATAATGGAAAATACAGAGTTGAGTCAGCTAAAATGCTAGCAACTGTGCTACATATGTTGAAAGGAACACCTTATATTTATCAAGGTGAAGAATTCGGAATGCCTAATCCTGGTTATGAAACAATTGAGGAGTTTGAGGATATCGAGTCTTTAAATGTATATAAGGAAAGAAAAGAACGCGGAATTGAAGAAAGTACTATTATGCAAGGCATTTGCAGACAATCTAGAGATAATGGTAGATCACCTATGCAGTGGAATGCTTCAGAAGGAAATGGTTTTTCTAGTGGAACGCCTTGGATAAAGATGGGAAGAAGTGCTTCTTTAATCAATGCGGAAAATGATTTAAAAAGAGAAGATGGAGTATTTCATTACTATAAAAAGCTACTTGAAATGAGAAAAACTGAAGAACTAGTAAGAGAAGGGAAGTATGTTCGTTTAGAAGAAAATGATCCTTCAGTCTGGTGTTATCTTAGAGAGGGAGAAAAAGAAGCTTTGTTGGTTATTGCGAACTTCTTTGGAGAAAAAACAGAGTTTAAGATGCCAAAACAATGGAATGACAATTATGAAATCACAGAAAAGCTATTGGCAAATTACTCTGATACAGAAATACCAGAGTCTTACATGAAACTAAGAGAGTACGAGACAGCAGTTTTTAGATGTATAAAGAAGAGGTAAAAAAATGACAGCGACAAAAGAAGAGAAATATCTTCAAATTTCAAAAGAGATTGCAGATTATGTTGGAGGAGAAAACAACATACTTGGAGTTGCGCATTGTGCAACAAGACTAAGAATCGTGGTTGAAGATCAGGCTAAAGTAGATATGAAAAAAATCGAAACAGTTGCGCTTGTAAAAGGGGCTTTTGTGACTGGAGATCAGATTCAGATTATTTTTGGAGCAGGATTAGTAAATGAGGTTTATGAAGTGTTTGCTAAATACACACATAAAGAGAACATGACATTACAGGATGTAAAAAGTCAGGCAACTCAGAAACAAAATCCTATCCAGAGGGTTATAAAATCACTCTCTGATGTGTTTATTGAAATTATGCCAGCAATTCTAGCAGCAGCATTATTGATGGGATTGTCTGGTTTACTTGGACAGCAGGGACTTTTTGGAAAAAAATCTATCGTTGAAATGGTTCCTATGCTAGCAGGGTTAAACCGATTCATTAGTATTGTTTCATCAAGTGTATTCTCAATCCTGCCATTGATTGTGGTATGGTCATCTACAAAAAGATATGGTGGAAGAGCCATTCTTGGACTAGTTATTGGTGCTTTGATGTTAAGCAACAATCTAGCAGATGCTTATCAGGCAGCTCAGGGAGCAGTAAAAGTGGAAACAATCAGTCTCTTAGGGTTGAAAATTCAGTTAGTAGGATTTCAAGGAGGTATCATAATCGCCTTGATGATGGGATTTGTAGTAGCTAAATTGGATAAATTCTTTGAAAGAAAAGTTCCTAATGCAGTAAAACTATTATTATCACCAATGTTTACAGTATTTGTATCAGCTTTCTTACTATTTACAGTTGTAGGGCCAGTAGGACGTCTACTTGCTAGCGGACTCACTACAGGTTTAGTATGGATGACACAGAATCTAGGATTTGTTGGATATGCCATTTTTGGTGGTGTACAGCAGATTATTGTAATAACTGGTCTACATCATCTATTTGGAGCTATTGAAGGACAGCTGCTTGTTGATACTGGAAGAGATTTTATTAATCCTATTGCTTCTGTTGCTGTATGTGCACAAGGTGGTGCCGTTTTAGGGTATTTGATTCCAAAATGGAAAGACGTAAAAAGTAGAGAATTATGTATTCCAGCATTTACATCTACTCTATTTGGAATTTCTGAACCGGCTATCTTTGGTGTGAATCTTCGTAATAAGTATCCATTTGTTGCAGGCTGCCTTGCTTCAGCTGTGGCAAGTGTATTTGTATATTTTAGTGGACTCACTGCTTTAGGATATGGAACAACAGTACTTCCTGGGTTTGCGATTGTCGCACCAGAAAACAACGGATATATTAATTATTTGATTGCACATCTGATTGCTCTTGTAGGAGGAATGCTTATTACACTATTCATAGGAAAAGTTGTAACTAAGAAAAATACAGAAGTTAATTCAACAACTGTAGAAAGCAAAGAAGAAACAAACAACGAAAACAAAATAGAGTGTGGTATAAAGGCATATGCTACAGGAGAACTCATTTCTATAGAAGATGTAAAGGATCCTACTTTTTCAAAAAAAATAATGGGGGAAGGTTTTGCTATTATTCCAACAGAAGGTAAAGTATGTGCTCCATGTGATGCAAAGGTAGAAACAATTTTCTTTACTAAACATGCAATAGGATTAAAAGCCGTAGATGGAACAGAAATGCTGATTCATATAGGTATTGATACTGTGAATTTAAATGGAAAATACTTTAAATCCTATGTAAAGGAAGGGGACTATGTAAAAGCTGGAGATACATTGATTACGTTTGAAATGGATAAAGTGAAAAATGAAGGATATGATACTGTCATTCCTCTTGTATTTACAAACCCGGAAAAGAAGTTTGATATTAAAAATACAAAAAGACGTTCTGTTTCACTAGGAGAAGAACTTTAGGAGGCATTATGCAGGCAGAAAAGAAGCCGATGACAAAAAAACAGTACTTTGATAAATGTAAGAAATTTGATAATTTGAGAAATAAAGTTGCTTCTGATCCATACCGAATGAAATTTCATTTACAGCCTCCTTTAGGGTGGTTGAATGATCCGAATGGTCTATGTCAGATTGGAAGTCAATACCATATCTATTTCCAGTACACTCCTTTTAATCCAAATGGAGGAACAGGATTATGGGGACATATGGTAACTGAGGATTTTATCCATTATGAAGAACATGAACCTTCCATTTTTCCGGATTCATCCTGGGATGCGAATGGTGCATATAGTGGGTCCGCTTATGAAGAAAATGGCGAGTACTATTTCTTTTATACTGGAAATGTAAAGTATGAAGGGGAAGAATATAACTATATTACTGATGGAAGAGAACAAAATGTTATTCTGACAATTACAAAGGACGGATATAATTTTTCAAAAAAGCAATTAATTATGACAAATAGTGATTTTCCAGAAGATATGAGTAAACATGTAAGAGATCCTCAAATTATAAAAAGAGGAAATCATTATTACATGATTCTAGGAGCCAGAGATTTGTCTGATAAAGGTTCTGTAGTACTTTTTAAGAGTAATGATTTATATCATTGGAAATATGAATTGAGATTTACTACACAGGATGTGTTTGGGTATATGTGGGAATGTCCGAACTATGTAGAGATTGATGGAAAACAGTTCTTGATTGTATGTCCACAGGGCATAAAACAAAATGGTCTTGATTATGCTAATGCTCATCAATGTGGTTATTTTCCACTGAACTATAAATTTGAAGATAAGACATATCAGTTAGGAGAATTTTGTCAATTAGATAGAGGATTTGATTTTTATGCACCTCAGGTTTTTAAAGATCATAAAGGTAGAAATATCTTGATTGGCTGGATGGGAATGCCAGAGAGTGATTATAATAATGACAAAACAGTAAAGAATGGATGGCAGCATGCATTATCATTACCGAGAGAACTATATGTAACAGAAGAAGGTAAATTAGCACAGAAACCATTAGAAGAATTAAAAAAGCTACGTACTAATGAAAAAAAGATGGAATTCAACAACGAGTTGAGTGTTTCAACTTCTATCTGGTTTGAGATTCATGTAGATTTTGAAGTCAGCAGAGATTTTGTATTAAAGCTACGAGAAAGTGCAGAGTTAAGATATGAAGAAGGAATTTTAACACTGGATATAACTAGCTGTGGTTCTGGACGAAAGCATAGAGGAATTGCTATTAAAACAATTGAGGATATCAGAATCTTCTCAGATTCCTCAAGTTTAGAAATTTTTGTGAATAGAGGAGAAGTAGTATTTACAACAAGAATATATGATTCTATGGAGGAATTTTCTTGTGAATTAAAAGGCGAGTACTTGAGTGGAGTTCTAAAATACTATGATCTTACTATAGAGAAATAGGTACAACTAAATACATATTATGTATCATGAAAAGATTAGTTGTTTCTGAATGCTTCTTCTGGATTTTTATACAATTAGACAAATAATACATTCGCTTAGACGCGGTACAGTTTAATGTGTATTGCGTCTTTTATATTGAGGAAAAATTCAACATGCAGGCAAAGCTCTTATTTCTTTGGGCGGTATGAAAGAAAATTTGATTAGATCATGTTTAAATAAATCACAGATCCATTTTGAATCTTTCTTGTCAGTTTTCTTCCCTTTAATTGCTTTGACATATTTTGGATGAGTTAAGTAGATATTGATTTCATCTTCTAAGATGTTGAAAATTGGAATCCAATATTTGCCAGTAGATTCCATGCATGCATCAAAGCATTTGTGATTAATTCTTTCACCGTAAGATTCGGATATAAGTCGATTTCCTGTGGAAGATAACCAATCTTTTTCTGTATTTTCTCATAATTTCCCTCGTTATACAGAATTCCATCAAGGGAAACCATTCCTTCCGTTTGTTTTAAAACAGTTGTAAGAACCCTCATCAAAGTGGTTTTTCCGGCACCATTCTCACCCAAAAGTCCGTAAATTCCCTTAGGTATTTCAAGAGATGCCTTATTTACTGCAACTACACCATTTTTAAATCTAACTGTTAAATCATTTATTCTAATACTCATAATCTATCCTCTTTTCTTTAAAGTCATTGGTAATACTGCAAATAAAAACAGCCCCGCTATAAAAGACACAAGCGTTCCATAAATCCAACTCTCGGACATTAATTGAGTAGGTTCACAAAAGCTGAAAGAAAACAATCCCAGATTTCCGAAAAATGAACTTCCCGCTTTTGATATAAGTCCAATGACAATTCCAAATAAACATCCAATACCTGCCCACATATTTCGAAGCAATGTACACAAAATCACAGAGCATATACTCCAAAGCCAGATAGTTCCAAACATTGCAATGAAATATAAAAGAAATATCTGAATACCCGAAATGCCTTCGTTTACACTGCCCGGTTTTTGCCAGAAAAACAAAACATATCCAACACAGGAAAGTATTAATAAATATAATATTTGAACGCCCACTCTCTGCGATATTACTTTTAACTGCTTTTTTTGATCATACAAATGAAATACATCGGCACGCTTACTTTTTACTTCCATCAAATATGTGTCACTACAAAAAATAATTGTTAAAAATGCTATTGGCGACTGAATCGCTGAACCGATTTCTTCATAGTATATAATCGGATGAATAGCACACAATATCAGTATAAATGCACATGAATAAAAAATCTTATATAACGACAGGCAGTTTTTTAGTTCCGTTTTCAATGAACCCTCCTCCTTTTCCAGATTGTAACAGAAATACATACTAATATAACTGATGAAATTACAAGAATAATCTGATTTATGTTTGACATTTTGGCTACATGTGTTTCAAAAAATCTGCCAGGGAATCGCACCATAATAGAGAACGGTCTCATATAATAAATATCATTCTTCATGGTCAGCATATTTGAATATATAATGTGTAAAAACAAGATTGGTGCTGCCGGAAGCGGATTTTTAAATATTAATGCTGTAATTGTATAGACACAACATATCATCAAAAGATTCGGAACAATATAGATCAGAGAATTCACGCAAAAATCAATTGGTGTTACTGGAAAGCCCGATTCTAAAGACGTTTTCAAACACAGCATAAAGAATATAACATTCAAAATCACTAATACTCCCAGCATACTAATGAATCCGCTTATTACTTTCCCACATATATATTGGATTGCCGTAACAGGCTTTGTATGTAATAATTCATAGGTACTTTTTCGTGTATCCTGAATAAATAAAAATGATAGCAAGACTGTTGCAAAAAAGGCCATATGCAATCCTGCAAAATCCGTAAATTTTTTGGCAAAGTACCAGGAAAAAGAATGTTCGGATAATTTCCGCTCGATATAATGATTGATTTCTTCTGCTGTCCCCTTATGAATTTCAAGGTCCTCATAAGCATATATTGCATTATAATAGCCATATTGGGATTCCAAAAACTCAGAAGCAGTCTTTACATCCATATTCTGAATTTCTTTCATTACATGATCTGCTTCCTGCCTGCTAAATCCAAAACCATTTTTGGAGGTGTCCATTAACGTCTCTTTGATCGTATCTTCCCACTCCCTTCTTCTTTCTTTATCATCAGATGTGGGAATGTACCCATCCATGACATCAGCATCTTCCAATGCTACGTCATTTTGTGTGATCTGTTCATTCTGTTTGATATAATGAATTTGCAAATACGATGACAGACATTGATACATACTGGCAACTATAATAATCAAGCCAATCCACAAAACAGGGTTCTTTAAATAATCAAGTATACTTCTTTTTATGATTGTTTTCATTGTATCTCTTCCTTTCTTTATTTCTTTAACAACATCATACAAATCAATTCTCAATAAATTCACAACAAAAAAGACTAAAACCACTTTATTTGTGATTTCAGCCTTATAAAGTATTTTTATTCAGCTTTGAAAAGAGCTTCTACATGAGCACCGCCTTGTCTGGCATTATATATTTTCAAATTTCCTCCATGCTTTTCACAGAAAATACGAGAAATATACATACCAAGGCCAAAATGCTTTAAATCATCTTGTGGATTCTTATGATAAAATGGCTCTGTTACTTTTTCCTCAGTATCCACAAATCCTATTCCATCATCTTCAACAGAAATTATAAGAAAACCATCCTTTTTCTTTATCTGCAAAGCAATACTTTTTTGTGCATATCGAACCGCATTTTCCAGTAAGTTGTCTGTCACTTCCATGACAAGTTCCTCATCCACTTTCACAATGTTTTGTTCCTGCACTCTTTTTACCTTACATAATTTACTTTCCTTCTTGGACAGCATGGCAGCTTCTGCCTCAATCTTTTTTGCCAGTTCCGATAACTCTATCTCTGAGCATTGCAGTTCCCTCTGTTCTAAATGGGACATTTTTCTCATGTTTTCCGTGAAATGCTCTATACGGTCAATCTGATACATGCCTGTTTGTAAGATATCAATAACATCCTCTGTTTTTATACTCTCGGCAGAAACAAACTCTAAGAGCATTTCCTGATACCCACGCAATATGGAAAGTGGAGAACGTATATCATGTGCAATTGCATTCCGCAAAGCCTTCTCGTCATCAATCATTCGCCACATCTTTCTGTTGTTATCTGCTAAATCACTTCGCATCATTTCAAATTCTTTACACAAAGTTCCCATCTCATCTTTATTTTCATAGGACACATGAAAATCCAGTTCATTATCTGCAATCATTTGTGAGGCATCTTTTAGTTCCTGTAGAGGTGTCTTTAACTTATTTTTATAAAAAAAGAATACCGCAACAACACTCCCAACAATCGAAAAAATCAGTACCGAATATGTTTCCATAAAGTCACACATTTCCGAAAGATGATAGTCCAAACGATTCATCTGCGATTGATTAGGTCTTGATATCTCAATCTCGTATTTCTTTCCATATTGCTGAAACACGTCCGTATAATCTGCATAATCAATATATTTTTCCCATATTTTATTCTGCATATTTCCTGCAAAATGAACTGTAAATCCAGATAACAGAAATGCTGCCGTTAAGCTGATCACAAAATAAAGCAGAATTGTTTTTTTCAGTGACAAGTTTCTTATTTTTTCCATCGGTATCCAATCCCCCATACAGTTTCTATGTATTCTTTTTCTGAATAATCCGCTATTTTTTTCCTTATACGCCGTACTAATTCCGTTATCGTTCTACTGTCCCCTTCCGCATCATATCCACAGACTTGTGCATATATACGTTCTTTATCAAACACCTGCCCTGGATGCATGGATAAGAATTCAATAATCTGATATTCAATTTTTGTGAACTCCATCCTGTGTCCGGCTATAGCTACTATTTTTTCAGAATAATCAATCAGCATTTCATCCATGAAACGGTATTCCGTTTTTTGTTGATGCCTTTCTTCTCTCTTTATGTTTGTGACAATCCTTGCTTCCAACTCCCGAAGACTAAATGGTTTCGTAATATAGTCATCCCCACCCGAAAGCAACCCATTAATTTTATCATCTTCATCAACTCTTGCTGTTAGAAACAAAATCGGGCATAACACTTTACTGCGTATCAGACGACATACTTCAATCCCATCCATGCGTGGCATATTGATATCCAACAAAATAATATCCGGTTTCATTTTTATTTTATTTAATGCTTCCATTCCGTCTGTAGCCGTAATGGTTTCATATTGTTTCATATTAAAATAACTACAAAGCATTTTCACCAATTCTTTATCATCATCGACAACTAAAATCTTGTATTTCATCCAAACCACCTCCAGTATCCATATTATACGATAAAAAACAATGAAATCACAACAAGAGTACATGAAGAACGTAAGCACAATATATCTTTTTTCTCAATTCCAGCTCAATTTCCACTCAATGTCTTTTACCTCCGATTTTCGTATGCTTATCTCACAGCAAAGCAGTACCACACCGGTATGACCTGCTGAATCAATCAATACGAAAACGGAGGTATTTTTTATGCGAGAACTCAAAAACACAAAAATCATCGCTGTAGATCATGGCTATGGCAATATGAAAACAGCAAACACCGTCACACCAACCGGAATCAAAGCCTATGAAACCGAACCAATCTTCACCGGGAATATTCTGGAATATAACGGCATTTACTACCGGATTGGCGAAGGACACAAAGAATTTATCCCGGATAAAGCTATGGACGAAGAATATTATCTTCTGACGCTAATGGCTATTGCAAGGGAACTGAATGTCTTTTCCATCCGTGAAGCAGATGTTCATCTGGCTGCCGGACTTCCTCTGACATGGATCAGAAATCAAAGAGAAGCTTTTCGTTCCTATCTGCTCCAGAATCCAGAAGTCCATTACCGTTTCAACGGCAAAGAATATCATCTCCACTTTGCGGGATGTAGCCTTTACCCACAGGGATATCCGGCTATTGTAAACCACCTTGGAAATTTCAAGGGAACTAATCTCCTTGCAGATATCGGAAACGGAACCATGAACATTCTGTATATTAACAATAAGAAAGCTCAGGAGAGCCGATGCTGGACAGAAAAACTTGGTGTAAACCAGTGCATGATTGCCGCAAAGAACGCTGTTCTGGACAAATTCGGAGTGAAAATTGAAGAATCCACAGTAGAACAGATTCTGCGGTTTGGAACAGCTGACATTTCAGCACCATATCTGGATTGTATCAGTTCTATTGCCAGACAGTATGTGGCAGAACTTTTTTCCACGCTCCGCAAATATGAATATAATCCTGACCTGATGCGCCTGTATGTGGTTGGCGGCGGTGGATGCCTGATCCGTAACTTCGGAACGTATGACAAATCACGAGTCACCATCATTGATGACATCTGCGCCACTGCCAAAGGTTACGAATCTCTGGCTTATATGAGCCTGAAAAGGAGGGGATAAACCATGCAGAACAATATCCGCAACACAAACCTGCGCTTTAATCTGGACAAAGAACAACAGCGGAGAGCCTGGGAATATTTACAGACGATGGACAGGCAGGATTTTAAATCTTACAGTCAGGTAATCTCTCTTGCACTGGTAGATTATTTTGACCGCTACTACCGCACACAGGCTGATCCTTATCTGGAAACAAGAGAACGGGAAGAACTTTTTGTGAAACAGATTGTAGATGCAGTGGAAAACAGTCTGAAACAGGCATTGCCACTTTTTCTTTCCGGACTGACTGCAGGCATGGTGCAAAGGGAGCCCCAAATCAGGGCGTCCTTTCCAACACCTGAAAATTCACAGCCGGATAATGATGTAGACTGGGATTTTCTTGGAGAATAACTGATTGGAGGTGAACACATGACGGACTTTCTGACAGCAGACACCAACCTGCCATCTTATATGATGTTTCCCCGTTTCCTTCTGGACATGGAAATAAACGAAACTGCCAAAATGCTTTATATTATCCTGCTCGACCGGGCAAGGCTTTCCCAGAAAAATGAGGGCTGGTCAGATATCGATGGTCATGTGTTCATTTACTTTACAATTGAAGCACTGGCAGAAGTTCTCCACAAAAGCCAGATGACGATTAAAACTGCTCTGGCAGTACTGGAAAAACAGGAGCTTATCTTCCGAAAACGGCAGGGACCCGGACAGCCCAATCGAATTTATGTAAAACTCCCAAAAGAAACCATCCACTATACAGACAGATTTCTTTCCCTAAGACAGACAGAAAACTGTCCTATTGACAGACAGGATTCTTTCCCTGATACAGACAGAAAACTGTCTGGTAATAAGAAAGAGATAAAAAAGAACAATTTAGCAATAAGAGGGAGTAAGGAGCCACTCTCACCCTATGGAAAATTTCAAAATGTTTTTCTGTCAGAAAAAGAGCTTGAAGATATCCGGCAGACAATCCCTGACTGGAAGGATTATATTGAACGCTTATCCGGTTATATGGCTTCTACCGGAAAACAATATCAGAACCATGCAGCTACCATCATCAGTTGGGCAAGACAGGATCATCCTGCTTCCCGGCAAAGAAATTACGAAAGTGAGGAATACGAAACACTATGACAAGATTTACAGGAAAAGCAACCGCTATAACACCAAACAGAGAGCTTCAGCCTGATGAATATTTTAACGAAACAGACCACCTGATCTACTGTTCCAAATGCAATACGCCAAGACAATGCCGGCATGAATTACAGGGAAAGGTGCTTATTCCTTCCATTCGCTGTAAATGCCAGCAGGAAATCTTTGAGCAGGAAGAAACCCAGAGAAAACTTCATGAAAAACAAATGGAAATAGAGCATCTTAAAACCAGCGGCTTACAGGACAAAGCACTCTATGACTACACTTTTTCCAAGGATAACGGCATCAATCCGGAAATAAAACTGGCACACAATTATGTAAGCAACTGGGAAGAGATGAAAGCAAACGCCTCCGGACTTCTCATCTGGGGTGATGTCGGTACTGGAAAATCTTTTTTTGCAGGCTGCATTGCCAATGCCCTGCTGGAAAAAGGCGTTCCTGTACTGATGACCAACTTTTCCCAGATTCTGAATACCCTTACCGGAATGCATTTTGAAGACAGAAACCAGTTCATCAACAGCTTAAACCGCTACAGTCTTCTGATTATTGATGATCTCGGAATTGAGCGGAACTCTGACTTTGCACTGGAACAGGTATTCAATGTGATCGACAGTCGTTACCGCAGTAAAAAGCCCCTGATCATAACGACCAATCTCACTTTATCAGAGCTGAATAATGCCGCTGATATCGCACACAAACGAATTTATGACCGTATTCTGGAGAGATGTATTCCTGTCCGTATCAATAACCGGAATATCCGTCAGGACAATGCAACAGATAATTTAAAACGGGCGAAAAAAATCCTGTTGAACAATCATGCTCCGAACCAGAATTGACTCAAAGAAGTATAACGCAATGATTATTTTTCACTGACAGTGGTACTACTATCTTTCCTTATTTTTCACCAAGAACATGCCACTGTCAGTTATCTAAAACCATAGTACCAAACCAAAAGATTTTAAAACCAAAACTGCCCGGATACGGGCATAAAAAGGAGGTGCCAGGTATGGCAGATAAAAGAATCATGACACCGGAAGAAAAAGCACTTTTACAGGCAAGACACCGCCAGGAAGAAGCCGAAGCAAGAAATCGCAAAAAAGAACGTGATGCCAGAACACACCGATTAGTCCAGGAAGGAGCCATTCTGGAAAGTATTGTTCCCCATATTAAAGAAATGGATTTAGATTCCCTAAAACGGGAGCTGATGATCCGGCTACGGGGAATGTAAACGCACAAGTTCTACTCCCGAAGGGCGCACTTACTCACCACCTGATAAATCAGGCAGTGGTATCCCCTTCGGGGCTCGTGCGCTCTGCCGAGGGCTTTATCCGCTGTTGCAGGCAACATCGAAAGGAGGTGCCAGATATGGCAATTTATCATATGCAAGCCAAAGTCGTCAGCCGTGGTTCCGGTCGGTCTGCCGTTGCTGCTTCTGCTTATATGAGCTGTAGCCGCATGTACAATGATTATGACGGCATCCAGCATGACTATACCAGAAAGCAGGGGCTGATCTATCAGGAGGTGATGCTTCCTCCAATGGCTCCATTGGAATGGAATGACCGGGAACAACTCTGGAATGCTGTGGAAGAAACCGAAAAGACCAAAGACAGCCGACTTGCAAGAGAATTTGTTGTCGCACTCCCCGTTGAGTTGGATAAAGACAGCAATATTTCTCTTCTTCAAGATTTTATTAAAAAGAATTTTGTAGATATGGGGATGTGTGCTGATTTTGCCATTCACGATACAGATGGTCACAATCCCCATGCACACATTCTTCTTACTGTCCGACCATTAAATGAAAATGGAACATGGCAGTATAAAACAGAAAAAGAATATCTCTGTATCAAAGATGGGGAAGAAAAAGGGGTTACTGCTTCTGAATTTAAAACTGCTCAGAAACAGGGATGGGAAAAGCAATATCGCTATAAAGTTGGAAAAAAGAAAGAATATCTGACTTCCTCTGTTGCACAGGAAAAAGGATATGAACGGATTGATAAACACCCCAAGAGCAGCCGATATGGCAGACAGAATCCTATTTCCGAACAATGGAACAGTGATGAACAACTTTGTATCTGGCGGGCAAACTGGGCAGATGCCGTAAATAAAATGCTTGCACGTAATCAGATAAATGCTACCATTGATCACCGCAGCTTTGCAGATCAGGGAATCACCGAACAGCCAACCATCCATGAAGGCTACATTGCCCAGAATATGGAAAAGAAAGGCATGATAGCAGACCGCTGTGAAATCAACCGTCAGATTCGTGCGGATAACAAAATGCTCCGAGAATTAAAAGCAAAGGTAGCAAAACTGGCTGAAGCTGTAGAAAAGTCTATTCCAATAATAGCTGAAACGTTAGAAGCGATCCGCAATCATATGATTTTTACACAGTATCATTTGCTCCACAATGAGATGCAAAAAGAAGTGATCCATGACTGGATGAATCATTTTAATCCAATACTGAATAAATACAACACCGTTAAAAAGAAACTCAAAGCTAAAGTTACAGAACGGAAAGAGCTGAATGTAAAAAAAGAGAAAACCAGTATTTTGAATCCCATTCAGCATATAAAATTGAATCAGCAACTTACCACTGTTACCGAAGAAATTGAAGAACTGAAATCAAGGAAAGAGCAGCTAATCTTCCAGGCACAATGCTCTACCGATAAAGATATGACAAATCTATCCAAGAAATATGACCAGATGAATAACAATCTTGATATCCTAGATTCTCAGGACATCTCGCTCAAAAAACAGCTTGAAAAAGACGCCGCCGCTTTCCGGGAAGAAAAATTTCGTCCTGAACCAGAACAATATACCGAGTTACTGGATACCAGAATCCAGATACGTCCTGATTTCCGGGATAAGCTGATTGAACAGTTCAAGGGGACTTTCGGTAAATATTATGACTATCACCGTCGTGATATTGCAGCCGATGAGGTGGATTATCTCAATGTGGAGGATCCTGATGTTTTCTCCCATCGTGCATGGGAACTTAAATATCAGCGAGAACAGGAAATGCGGCGAAATCAGCCTGCAAGAGCTAAGAAAAAGTCCTATGATATGGAATTGTAATCATCTTCGAGTAGATAACATGCTCTTACAAATCTCTTGTTCAAAAATAAACTCCTTTCAAAAAGGCGTATGGAAATCAAAACTTCCATACGCCTTTTTATATTCTGCTCTTCAAATTGTCTAAAAGTTGACTAAAAATATATCACCGTTCATATGATACAATAATTTCTTTGCTATCTGCTGTTTTATAATCAATTGTTCCCAAATTACCAATCAAATCAAATGTCATATCTGCATTAACCTGCAATTCATCTTCAAGCTTGACTGCAGACGGCTCATCTTTTAGAAAAACTGTTAATCCATAAGGCTCTGTTTCAGATTGTATCTCTATACTATCATATGAGTATCCCTCCGGATACTCTTGACCGCTTACAATATTTATAACATTCGAAGAATCTCCTACATAATCTGTCTTATACTTCGATAGGTCAGGAATTTCGTATAGTTTTTCTTTTTTTCCGCACGCCGAAATCAGCATTATTGATACGGCAACCAACATAATTGCAAGTACTTTTTTCTTCATAGAAACACCCCCGAAAGCTTTATTCAAAAATTTACGATTTGAGTAAAAGCCCAAGGAACTTTAATGTCCCTTATGCTTTTCTCTTTTCTTTCGCTGTTTCAGTTCAAACATTCGCTGCTCTTCTGCCTCTTTTCTCTTGCGGCTTTTCTCTTTACGTTCCTGCTTGTTCTGTTCCTGTTGTAATTTCAACGCCTGTTGCGATTTTGTACCAATGCCTATTTCCAGCATCTGCTTCTTTGTTTCCCGCTGCATCCGTTTCGAATTTCTTTTGATATCCTTTACAACAGTTTCAACAACCGGACTGAATTTCAAACTGAAATAGCACTTTTGAATATATTCCTGTACTTCATAATCTTTTGGCTCTGCACCAAATGTTACCTTTGCCACAGATAGTTTACCATCTTCGATGCGTTCAAAGATTCCCACCCAAAACGGCTCTTCAAAAAATACTGTCAGCTTTCCATTTACTTTGTCCATAAAAATCCCTCCTAAAAATGATTGAACAAAGAATGGACAACCCGGAGGGGCAGGTTACTTACCCTATTTATATAGGACGGCCGGGCTACCTACCGGCTCTGGTACATCAAAGATGTACGTTGCGTTTTTATCTTTGCTTTTATAATCAAGCCATGTGGCACGATTAACTTAATTCTGAAACTTCTAAGTTACTTTTTATGCTAAATAGCGAAACCATCACCTTTTGAGAAAAAATTTATACTCCACTTAGGGAGATATCATTTAACTCACCATTTAAAAATCAATATCGGTATACTTATTTTTCAACTTGTAAAATGCTATTATTACGCTTGTATAATATTGCATCATCCAATCATACCATATTTCTTTGCTATAATCGTTCTTTTGATCTGCACGATTATGGCGAATATTATAACCATTAACTATACCAAAAATCAACTTATCATGTTCATTTTTAGGAACTTCATACTCAGCATTTAAAGTATCTTTTACTTCTTCACGTTCACTTTCCAAAATATCGGCAAGAATATTAATAGCTTTCTTTTTCTGTTCTAAATTGGCATCAAAACGATAATACATTTCTGTGGCTGTTGCTAATTGCTCATATACTGAATCGGGTAAATCAGAACCGTCATATTCTAACTGTTCACGCAACGCACCGTTAGGTATTTGCATTATAAATCCATTTGTCGGTTCAAGATAATATCCCTCTTTATATGCACGTAAGATATTATTAATTTGTTCAGCAAATTCTTCCTTTTGTGCTTCATTTTCAAACTGATCTGTTTCATAGTTATAAACACCAATATGGTCGTATAAAATCTCAATCACTGAAAACAATGTCTGCTCATCATATTCTTCAAGATATTGCCAAATTGGCCAAACCTCTTTATCCTGTAAGCATGTTGCAAAATACACTTCCGGTGATGGCAACAAACTTGGTGGTAAAATCTGCTCCGAATCCTGCGTATAAGGAATTTGCCTCCACACTCCTCTTGTAGCCACTTCAAAATACTCTTTATCACAAAAATATTTATATACCTGTCCGAAATACTGTAATAACTCATCAAAATCTATCTGTAGTTGCTTTGTAAGTAAACCATGTCTTTCTGCGTAATATTTTTTCATATTTTTCTGTTCTCCTTATGTCAACTAAAAATTGCCTTGTTCATTTTTAATACTATTTTCCATTAATCTAATCAAATCATCAATGAATGCATTACAGATTTCCCCAAAGTCATAAGCCTTATATTCGCAGGCAAATTGATTTGCAATTACATTTCTTAATTCATCAACTTTCCTCATTTCTGTCCGTTCAATCTAATAGTATTATTTTACCATATCACTTGTTTTTTTACCATCTTCAAAAGAGCAATAGCAAAAAAGCTGATCAAGAATCATAACCTTCCAATATTTTTTCTCTCTGCATCTGTTCCATGTAAATAGATTGCTTTCCGGCACGAGAAAAAATTGTTTGTAGAAACGGTAAAAAGCTCCCGAAGGAGCTTTCCACGCTTTAAATATACACTAATTCTTTTAACACAATCTCTTCTGCAGCATTCCGGATATTGTTTACCGCTCTGACCCATTCCATCTGATCACGAGCTTTCAATTCTTCCGTAATGCCCTGCTGCTCCATCATCTGACGTACCAGAATATCCATTCTCTCCTGTGCTTCATCGTCCACAAGATTCAGATGTTCCACCAGTCTGTCTTCCAACATATACAGTGAATACATTGCCGGACGATGCTCTTTCAGATATGTTTTCCGCATCATTCCATATTTCCCATAATGCGGTTCTTCATCTGTACTGACAAGATTCGGATAGTAAATTCCGTCTGCGCCAAGTGTGTAGGTTCCACCCATTTTTTCAAATGTGCTTTTCATGTGTTATTCCTCCTTGAAATCAGCGATGTCCTTAGATCATCGCAAAATATTTCAGGGCAGCCTTGATAGCTTCTTCCTTCTCTTTCGGGCATTGTGGAACTCTTGCATTTTCTGATTTTGGAAGATTATAGTTTTCTCCCACTTCAATTCCACATTTGCGTTTTACCTGAGAAATATATAAACTTGAAACCTTCAAGCCAAATTCTTTCAGCACATAATCTTTGATTTCCTGATAGGTTGCTTTCAACTCGGCACTGGTAGCATCCAGCTCGTCCAGGTCTAAGTCGATCTCTATCGTGTCATCCGGCTTCTGTTGGGACAAAAGAACAACTGTCTCGCAGTGCACCGTTCCCGGAAACATATCAACACAGCAGACTTTTTCTACACGGTATCCATATTTTGCAAACTCTACCAGATCCCGCGCAAGAGAAGTCGGCTTGCAGGAGATGTAAAGCATTTTTTCACACCTATATAAATCAACTATCTTCGGCAGAGCCTTCGGATGGATTCCTTCGCGCGGTGGATCAAGAACGATGAAGTCCGGTTTTTCTTCGATTTCATCGATCACCTTCAGCACGTCTCCGGCGAGGAAACTGCAGTTGGTAAGGCCGTTTGCCTCTGCGTTCTCTTTTGCAGCTGTAACAGCTTCTTCCACGATTTCCACACCGATCACTTCTTTTGCGACCGGTGCAAGGATCTGGGCGATGGTTCCGGTTCCGCTGTAGAGGTCGAAGATCGTGCGGTCTTTCGTCTCGCCGACGAACTCGCGGACGGTGCTGTAGAGAACTTCCGCGCCAAGGGAATTGGTCTGGAAGAAGGAGAACGGGGTGATCTTGAATTTCAGTCCGAGGAGTTCTTCATAGAAGTAGTCCTGTCCGTAGAGCACTTTTGTCTCATCGCTCTTTACAACATCTGCCAGGGAATCATTTATGATATGGAGGAATCCGACAACCTTTCCTTCCAGCGGCAGACCAAGCACTTCCTGCACGAGCGGCATCAGATCCCACTCCTCCTGGCTTGTGGTGACGAGATTTACCAGGATTTCTCCGGTATTCTCGGCTCTTCGCACCAGCAGGTGGCGCAGGTAACCCTCGTGGCTTATCTTGTGGTAGTAACTTGCGTTCCGCTCTTTAAAGTACGCCAGCACGCAGGTCAGAATCTTTGTGAAATCCTCATGCACGATTTTGCAGTCGCACGCGGTCAGGACATCGTAGGTGCTTCCCTTTTTATGAAGTCCGAGAGACAACGGGCCGTCCTTGTATTCATCGCCGAAGGAAAACTCCATTTTATTCCGGTATGCAAACTCCTTCGGACTTCCCTTGATTCCAAGGAACGGATAATCGGCCTCCCCCGCCTCATTGACCTGGCCGGCCTCCACGAGGGCATCGTCGAGCAGTTTTTTCACCTGACCGGCCTTCATTGCAAGCTGATCCTCATAACTCATCGTCTGGTACATGCATCCGCCGCAGGACGGGAAAATACTGCAGACCGGATCGCGCTTTTCCATCGGGGATTTTTCTGTTACTTCGAGCAGGCGGCCCTCCATGCGGTTCTTTCTTTTTTTGTTGATCTGAAAGCGGATCTTCTGTCCCGGAATTGCATTTTTCACGGTAACCGTCTCTCCCTCCACATGTACACGTCCTTTATTCGGGAAATCAATTCTTTCCACGACTCCCTCGTAAATTTCTCCTTTTTTCATTCTCTTCTCCTTCTATGTCAAACTAATTTCCGGACAGAAAAACTCCGGTACCACGTTCCGGCACCGGAGTTTCTTTTTTCCATCCTACTTATCTTCGTCTTCATCCTCGAAGTAATCGTCGAAATCGTCATCGAAATCATCTTCGAAGTCTTCCAGATAATCCGGAGTTACAAACCGGTATACTGCGTATGCGATTCCTGCAACTGCCGCTACCGCTCCGACAATGGCAAGGACCCATAAAATCACGTTTTTCGGTTTTTCGTTCTCACGTTCTCTCTGTTTTAAAAGCTCTAATACTTCATCAATCTTATTCATACTGTCCACCAACCTTTGCTTTAGATTAGAAACTTAACTTAACGATAGTATACCATACGAGCCGCAATTTTACCACAATTTCCGCTCTTTTTTATAAATCTTTTCGTTTCAACTTACAGTCGGTATTTTCACGGAGTCTGACATGTCGAGAATAGTTCGACTGTGACTTTCCTCATGTCAGTGGAGGATACCGATTTCTCTCCGCCTACCACTGCCGTTATGTTTCTTTTAACAATTCATCCCACCGCTTTAGAAGCGGGGGACTTCTTGTCTACTGGTGTTAAAATTCAGAATCCGCCGGCAGTTCCCGCAGAATCTTGTGGAACTGACCGCCGCAGCGCTCCATTTCTCCTAACACCTGGTCGATCCATTCACCCTTTGTATGCCAGTTTTCTCTGGTGAACTCAATATCCGAAGGACAGACAAAAAACTCTGTCTCCGGGTAGACAAGCTGGTAATACAGAATACACCGTCTCGCATGGAGATTCCGGCAGCAGAGGATCGCTTTTTTTACCTCGATGCCCGCCGCATCTGTCACTTCCCGTGACCGCAGTGCATTTTCATACGTATACGTCGCCTTGTCTTCGCGCAGAATCGCTTTCTCCGGCACGCCGTTTTTCTGCAGTACCGTCCGCAGAAACTCCCACTCGGTTTCATAGTTCCCGCCGTACTGCTCCGCAAGATCCTGTACACCGGCGAAATGCCCGAGCACAGTACTGTATCTTCCCGACGGAAGCACATACGGCGCAAATCCTTCTTTCCAGAGTTCTGCCGCGTGCGCCGCCATCTGCGGATATCCGTTTCCCGGCACAAAAATCACATCGGCTTTCTGCGGCTCATCCTTCACGAAAATATAGTCCGTAAAGTAGTTTAAAAACTTCTCATACATGAAATGTTACCACTCTTTAAAGTCCATGAGGCACTCTACGACATATGCCATATCCTGTTCAGACAGGCTGTAGAACATCGGCAGACGCGTCAGGCGCTCGCTCTCTTTTGTTGTGTATTTGTCCTCTCCGTGGAAAACACCGAACTTCTGTCCGGCCGGGGAGGTATGGAGCGGAACGTAATGGAAGACACACATCACACCGCGCTCTTTCATATAGTTGATCAGTTTTGTACGCACTTCCAGATTTCTTGCCTTGATGAAGTACATATGTGCATTATGTACACAGCCTTCCGGCACAACCGGCTGCTCGATCTTTCCAGCCTCAGCCAGCGGACGGAGCTGCTCATGGTAATAGTTGTAGATGGCCATCCGCTTTCTGTCGATTTTCTCATGTTCCTCGAGTTCTGCAAGCAGGTAAGCCGCATTCATATCACTCGGCAGATAGGAGGAGCCGTAGTCGATCCAGGTATATTTGTCGATCTGTCCGCGGAAAAACTTGCTGCGGTTCGTTCCCTTTTCACGAAGGATCTCTGCTTTTTCCAGATAATTCTCATCCTGGAACAGCAGCGCGCCGCCCTCTCCCATCGTATAGTTTTTCGTCTCATGGAAGCTGTAGCAGCCAAAATCGCCGATCGTTCCAAGGGCTTTTCCCTTGTAGTACGCGCTCACACCCTGTGCCGCATCCTCTACAACCTTCAGGTTATGGCGTTTTGCAATATCCATGATGGTATCCATTTCACAGGCAACGCCCGCATAGTGAACCGGAACAATCGCTTTTGTTTTTTCGGTGATGGCATCCTCAATCTTGGTCTCGTCGATGTTCATCGTATCCGGACGGATATCCACGTAGACGATTTTTGCTCCGCGCAGAACAAAGGCATCTGCAGTGGAAACAAACGTGTAGGACGGCATGATCACTTCGTCGCCCGGCTGAATCTCAGACAGGTAAGCTGCCATTTCCAGTGCATGGGTGCAGGATGTCGTAAGCATCGCATGTTTTACGTTGAAATTGTCCTGCATCCAGGCAGAACATTTCTTCGTAAAAGGACCGTCGCCGCACAGCTTGTTGTTTTCCTCTGCCGCCTGGCGGATGTATTCCAGTTCTGTTCCAATAAAAGGTGGTTTATTAAACTCTATCATTGTTTTTTCCTTATCTTTCTTCTATCCATTACTGTTTTATTTACTTTCAGAGCCCAAAACAAGCTCTTAGGTAGTCTTATTTTCTCACAAATCCCTGTGGATTTCAAGACACGATTTTGACATGACAGCCATATCATCATACTGTCCATAAAGCCAAAAGAACCCTTGATTTCTCAAGGGTTCCATAAGTAGCGAGAGGGGGATTCGAACCCTCGACACCGCGGGTATGAACCGCGTGCTCTAGCCAACTGAGCTATCTCGCCATATTCATTTTCAACACCGTTTTTCATAAAATATGGGGCCTATAGGGCTCGAACCTATGACCCTCTGCTTGTAAGGCAGATGCTCTCCCAGCTGAGCTAAGACCCCACATCAGTGTTTTGTCTGTCGGCTTTTTATCTGTATCACCAACCGACTTCGTTAGTATAGCATTCCAACCGCCAAATGTCAACACTAATTTTCAAATTTTTTCGATTTTTTCAACTTTTTCTCCCGCCACTCTTTCAGGTACTGCTCCTGTTCCAGATCTTCCCGTTCTTTCTCCCATCCTGCCGCCCGGCAGAGCGTCCATGCAAGCAGAAGAAATACGGCAAAAATCCCCGCCAGACAAACGATTCCCATCTTTTCCGACCGCCTTTCCTGTTCTGATTCTGCTAAAAAGCAAAGGATCTCCTTACTATTGTATCTGGAACGGCGGCGCTTTATTCCCTTTTCAGAATAAAAAGACAAAGTCGCCAGATTTCCCTTTCACCGGGATTCTGGCGGCTCCATTTTACTCAAAATTAAAATTCACATTCACGTTACGCTTCGTCAATCGCTTTTCCAATATCATGGCGGTAATATTTATTGTCAAAGTCAACCCAGTCAACAGCCTTATATGCATTCGCACGTGCCTCTTTCAGGGTATCGCCAAGTGCTGTCACGCCGAGAACACGGCCTCCGTTTGTCACGATCTCGCCGTCTTTGAACTTCGTTCCTGCATGGAAGCAGTAATAGCCCTCATGCTCTTTGAACGTCTCGAGTCCGCGGATCGGGAATCCTTTTTCGTAGGAAACCGGATAACCGTTCGAAGCCAGTACGATGCAGACACACGCATTATCTGCAAACTGCAGGTCGATCTGGTCGAGAGTTCCGTCGATGCAGGCTTCAAATACATCAATAATGTCTGTCTTCATACGAGGAAGCACAACCTGTGCCTCCGGATCGCCGAAGCGGGCATTGTACTCGAGCACCTTCGGTCCGTCCGGTGTCAGCATCAGTCCGAAGAAGATAACTCCCTTAAACGGTCTTCCCTCGGCTGCCATCGCATCTACGGTCGGCTGATAGATATATTTTTTACAGAACTTATCCACTTCTTCGGTATAGAACGGACTCGGGGAGAAGTTGCCCATACCGCCGGTGTTCAGGCCGGTGTCGCCGTCTCCTGCTCTCTTGTGGTCCTGTGCGGAACTCATCGTCTTGATCGTCTTTCCATCCACAAAGGAGAGAACGGAAACCTCACGTCCCGTCATAAACTCCTCGATAACCATCTCGTTTCCGGCACTGCCGAATTTCTTGTCGAGCATGATCGTCTTGACGCCCTCTTTTGCTTCCTCTAAGGTATTGCAGATCAGAACGCCTTTTCCAAGAGCCAGACCGTCGGCTTTCAGCACGATCGGGAATTTTGCAGTCTCGAGATATTTCTCTGCCGCTTCCGGATCGGAGAATGTCTCGTATGCCGCCGTCGGGATATGGTATTTTTTCATCAGGTCTTTGGAGAACGCTTTCGATCCTTCCAGGATTGCCGCATTCTTTCTTGGTCCGAATACGCGCAGTCCCTCTGCCTCAAACGCATCGACAACACCGCCGACCAGCGGATCATCCATGCCGATGACGGTCAGGTCAATCTCTTTTTCTTTCGCAAAAGCAACGAGCTTGTCAAACTCCATCGCTGTAATATTGACACACTCTGCGTACTCCGCAATTCCTGCGTTTCCAGGAGCGCAGTAAATCTTGTCTACCTTCGGGCTCTGTGCCACCTTCCAGGCAATCGCATGCTCTCTTCCGCCGCTTCCTACAATCAGTACTTTCATCGCTCTTACTCCTTTATCTTTACGTGTCCGTCTTCTACCGTTACTTTTCCGTTTGCAATCAGATCAATCGCACGCGGCATGATGACCCACTCGGCCTCTTCCATGACGCGCTGCTGCAGTGCCTTCGGTGTATCGCCCTCGTGCACTTCGACTGCCTTCTGCAGAATAATCGGGCCGGTGTCTGTTCCGCCGTCCACAAAATGAACCGTTGCTCCCGTCACTTTGACGCCGCGGGATAATACGCCCTCGTGCACTTTCAGTCCGTAATAGCCCGTTCCGCAGAACGACGGAATGAGGGACGGATGAATGTTGATGATCTTATTCGGATAAGCATCCACAATGCTCTGCGGGATCACAACCAGGCATCCTGCGAGCACAACGAGATCGACGTTGTACGACTGCAGTTTCGCCAGCAGTGCCTCGTTGAATGCTTCTCTCGATGCAAAGGTCTTCGGGGAAAGGCATACCGCATCAATCTCCTTCTTTTTCGCACGCTCCAGCGCATACGCTCCTGCATTGTTGCTGATGACAACGGAAACCTCCGCGTTTGTGATGGTTCCTTCGTCAATCGCATCCAGAATCGCCTGCAGGTTCGTGCCGCCGCCGGAGACGAGAACTGCTAATCTTAGCATAACTGTACTCCTTTTTCTCCGTTTTCAATGTGGCCGATCACATATGGCGTATCTCCTGTGGAACGGATGGCTTTCATCGCTGCGTCTACATCTTCCGGATCAACAGCCAGTACCATACCGATACCCATGTTGAAGGTGTTGTACATCATCTGCTCATCGATATTGCCTTTCTTTGCCATCAGATCAAAGATCGGCGGTACGGTGTAGCTGTCTTTCTGTACAACGGCTACGGTGTTGTCTTTGAGCATACGCGGAATGTTCTCGTAGAAGCCGCCTCCGGTGATGTGGCTGCATGCTTTTACGGTTACACCGGCATCTTTGATGGCGCGGAGTGCTTTTACGTAGATACGGGTCGGTGCAAGCAGGGTCTCGCCGAGGGTTGCGCCGAGCTCATCATAGTATGTATTTAAAGAATCTTTTGTCATATCGAAAACTTTGCGGACAAGAGAAAATCCGTTGCTGTGAACGCCGGTGGAAGCCATGCCGATCAGTACGTCTCCGGCTGCCAGATTTTCACCGGTAATCATGTCTTTCTTGTCACATACGCCGACAGCAAAACCTGCCAGATCGTACTCATCCTCCGGCATCAGGCCCGGATGCTCTGCGGTCTCACCGCCGATCAGTGCCGCATCGGACTGCAGACAGCCTTCTGCAACGCCTTTTACGATCGAAGCGATCTTCTCCGGATAGTTCTTTCCGCATGCGATGTAGTCGAGGAAGAACAGCGGTTCTCCGCCGGCACATGCGATATCATTCACACACATGGCAACGGCATCAATGCCGATGGTGTCGTGTTTATCAAGAATCATGGCGAGCTTCACCTTGGTTCCGCATCCGTCTGTACCGGAAAGCAGCACCGGCTCTTCCATTTCTTTGATTTTTGCCAGGGAAAAAGCGCCGGAAAAACCGCCAAGGCCGCCTAATACCTCCGGGCGCATGGTTTTCTTTACATGCTCTTTCATTAATTCTACTGATTTGTATCCAGCTTCAATATCTACTCCTGCGTTCTTGTAATCCATGGTGAACCTCCCTTGTCCTTTGTTTTTATTTACTGTAGTTACGGTATCCTGTTTCCTGCAGTTTTGCGTCTTTTGCCTCAACCTGCTCTTTCATTTCCTGTGTATATGCTTTCAGTTTTGCAAGCAGTTCCGGATCGGAAGTTGCAAGAATCTTTGCTGCCAGGATTCCGGCATTGGCACCGCCATTGATGGCAACGGTTGCTACCGGAATGCCGCTCGGCATCTGTACGATGGAGTACAGGGAATCACGACCTCCAAGCGATGTGGTATGCATCGGAATTCCGATGACCGGCATTGGGAAAATAGCTGCGCACATACCCGGCAGATGAGCTGCCATACCTGCGCCTGCAATGATAACCTTGAAGCCTTTCTCCTCTGCGGTTTTTGCATATTCGAAAAATACATCCGGCTCGCGGTGTGCAGAGATGATTTTCATCTCGTACTCAATTCCAAATTTTTCCAGCATGTCGGCTGCTTTGCTCATTACCGGCATATCAGAGTCGCTGCCCATCACAATTCCTACTTTAGCCATGTTGTTCTCCTTTTCTGATTAACTGTTCTAAGCGTTATTCATTAGTTATGCTTATATTTATGTTTTAATCATTCAGTTCTGCTTATAATATACTAAGCAGGCGCAGAAATGTCAACCCATAATCAGCCAAAAGGTTCATTTAATTCTTCCGTTCCCGGCAGGACGAAGCGTCCGTCCTCAATGAGAGGGATCGTCGTTCCGTCTGCTTTTTCGACCGCAACCGACTGCAGTTCGCGGTACGGAATCGTGATGTCCGTGTGGCATCCGAAGTATGCTTTCGACGGATCTTCTTTCCGTTTTGCCGAAACCTCGTTCTCGCGCGCGATTACTTCTTTTCCGTCCGGGTTGTACATCGGGCTGTCCTCCGCCCAGGCGTAGCAGGTGTCGCCCATCGCAAAATGCGGGCCCATCTTCTCTGCGATCAGGATCGGCAGTTTTCCGGCGATGCCGTACTGCTCTGCCATCACGTACGCCGTCGTGTTCGTTCCGATGGCAAACTCACCGATCGGCAGCGTCCTGTGGTGATACAGCAGGTTTTCTTCTATATAAGTACGATTGTCCTCTTCTTTTTCGAAGTTTGCGCAGTCATACGTGGTGATCATGCCGTCGGTCAGCGTCAGGCAGAGATCGCGGTAATACAGCTCGTTCAGGTAGACTCCCGTCACATGGAGCACGCCTGTCGTGCCGGTAAGGCTCGGGGAAGTAAATACCTCTCCGACCGGAATATTGCAGTCGGCAACACAGTTCTCAAAATTCGTCTCTTTCGCAGGATCGTTCAGATGATGCAGCATCACGCGCAGATCCGTTCTGTTCTCTCCTTTTCCAAGCACATGCACGGAAACGCCCTCGTCGAGCGCATCGATCAGGTACTGCTGGATGCGCTGGTATTTTTCGTAATCGAGCGTGTTGATCTTTACGATCTCACGGAAAATTTTTTCGTAGCGCGGATCGATCTCCGGCATCGGGTAGGCGATGATCGTGTAGCCGTACTCGTCATCCTTGATATAGCGGTTTACAATCTGGCCCGCCTCGTTCTGGAAACCGACACGGAGCTTTTGCTGGCGCTCGTTTAAGTGCAGTGCCTGTTTTTTATTTACTGGCTCAAACGGAACTTCGCCGAAGGTTTCCACCACGGCAGGGCCGGCATAGCCGTCCGCCAGTTCTTTGTACTCGTCGTATTTCACCTGCATCGCGCGGAGCCGTCTCTTCACGAGATCCTCGTTGAGATACAGCGCCTCATCATTCCGGTGATCGTAGTCATACTGCTTATTCGCAGACGCACCGGCAACCCACGTTCTCCGCGCGCCGCGGGAAATCACCGGCTCGAGTCCCATCTCGCGGAACTGTAATATTGCCGCACGGATCATGCGCTCAAAACCGATGTGGAAGCGGATGCTGACTGTCTTCTTTTTCGACAGATCTTTTCGCGCCACGAGAAAGCACTTGCGGAAGCCTTCTGTGTAGGTGCGTGCCATCGCGTCGATTTCTTCCTGGCTGAACGTATTTAAAAAGCGGGCTGTACCCTTCTCATTTTCGGTGATATATTCGCCGTACTGGTACAGATACCGCAGATCCGTCAGATCAGATTCCATCACAATATCCTTCACAAAGTGCAGCGACGGGTCGACGATTTCGCGCACCTGGTATTCCTGGCGCTCCTCGGCGTAATCGCTCACATACCAGTAAATGCTCTCTTTTACATACTGCGCGGACGGCAGCGTCTCCTCCTCAAACATCGCATACAACTCGAGATACAGCTCCATCGCCGCAGTCAGCTCCAGCAGGCGGTCCTCATAGACCCAGACAACAGCATTTCCCAGCTCCCGGTACAGGCAGCAGAGGCTCCTTCCATGCGTTTCACCAAGTGCCCGCACGGCAAACGCCGGGTTTCCGTAGGAGGTCTCATACCGCTCCCCGATCACATCTTCATACGGCTCGCGGTTAAAAACAGCCAGCTCTTCCTCGGATGCTGTTTTTAGATATCCTTCTGCGATTCTGCTCCGGATCTGGTCCATTTTGCAGAGGTACTGTGCCATCTGTGCAAAAAAATCGCGGTACGGCTGCGGAACGCTTTTTTCCGCCGGAATCTGGCGGATCCGCTCAATTGCAAGCGCATACCGCTCGTTTAATAATTCATCCGTCATAAAAAAATCCCTTTCTGTTTCTCTTTAACTGTTACGAGGGGCAGATCTGCCCCTCATTCTTCTTAACTTATTCCTGTTTTTCTTCCCGGTCGTCAATAATTTTTCCATCCCGGATACTCTGTTCGAGAATCTCTTCCATATAACTCCAGATCTCCTCGGAGCCGGTCGCCGTCTTCTCGTTTCGTTTTAACGGCTGGGAAATCCGCACATTGTGGCGGGTCCAGTCTTTTCCATCGTTCTCATGATTTAAAAGCAGCGGCTGGAAATTGTCCATCACATGGGCAAAGCGCGCTTCCGGTGTCTCATACGCTTCGAACTCGAGCCAGAGATCCATCAGCATTTTTCCCTGATCCTCCGGCAACAGGCCGTAGATGCGCTCGGCCGCTTTGTGTTCTCTCTCGTCTTTTGTTTTGTTTGCCTCCGCGTCGTACGCATACGTGTCGCCTGCATCAATCTCCACGAGGTCGTGAATCAGCAGCATGAGCATCGTTCTGCCGATGTCGATTTTCTCATTCGAATATTCCTGCAGCAGAAATGCCATCACCGCCATGTGCCATGCGTGCTCCGCGTCGTCCTCCTGGCGCGAATAGCCGCGGATGTGCGTCTGGCGCAGGATCTGTTTTTCTTTATCAATCTCCAGAATAAAATTCAGCTGTTTTCCAAAACGTTCGCGATCCATCTTTTTCCCCTTTTCTTTTATATGTACTCCCGGAGTCTTTCTGTGCTTGATTTTACGAGAGTACATTTATCTCACACCGATCAGAAACAGTGCCAGCCATGCGACCAGCATGCCTCCGCTCGTAATCGAGCCGAGAACCGACATTCTGTGGCTGACCTGTTCTTCTTTAAAGCTCTTCATTCCCACATAGAAGCCGTATCCCGACAGAAGGAATGAGAACAGTCCCGCTGCTCCGAGAAAAATGCCTCCGTTTCCGCGGAATGCAAACGATACGACCGAAGCCAGCAGAAACAGAAAGACCGAAGCACCTGCCATATAGAGAGCTTCCTTTCCGCCTTCCGACGGCTTCCGGACAAAATTGTAATTATACTTCTTCCTCGCCATATTTCCATCTCCTGAATTTATTGCAGATCAGGAATGCGCCGCAGCCGATCATGGCTCCAAGCGTATTCAGCATCAGATCATCTACATCAAAGCAGCCCACCTTCGTGATGAGCTGAATCGTCTCCACGCAGAGGCTGAACATAAAACCAAGAAGCGATACTTTCCAGAAACTCTCCATTTTTTTGTGCATCACCGGAACGATAAAGCCGAACGGCAGAAAACCGATCACATTGCCCGCCAGATTTAAAAATGCGGCAAGGAATCCCACCTTTTCGCGGTAAATCCAGAACCGTCTGATTTCCTGAAACGGCACCAGATTGTAACGGTAATCCAGTTCAAAAAAGTTTCTTCTCCCGTATTCTTCTGCAAAAAACAGAAAATAAACGAGCGCAAGAAGATACACCAGAAATAAAATCCGTCCCACAACGCGGATTCTGGCTTTCGTCTCCTGCTTCATCTTCGTTTCCCCTTTCTGCGTGGTATCAGAAACGCCGGAATACCTCTTCGGCGCATGCGCTTCCAAAATATTCCGGCATTTTTCTTAAAACATAATTTCCCCGCGTCGTTTCAGCAGACCTGCTCCGCTTACGATCATCAGGACACCGGTTGCTACCCCTACCACAACCAGTACTGCGCCCATGGCGATATTTCCGCCGCCGACACGTCCCATGGTTTTATAGATTTTTTCATTCATCGTGCAAAACTCCTTTTTTCAAGTGTACCACGTCTTATTTGACACCGTACTCCTCATAATAAGCATCAATGGCAGCCTTCATCTTGTCATCGATCTGGATTTTGCCCTGGCATGGACGGTTGTACAGATAGGTGATGACATCCTCCATGGTTACAATGGCATTTGCCGGGAAGCCATAGGTTTCCTGGATTTCCTCAAGTGCGCTCTTGTCGCCTTTTCCGCGCTCCATACGGTTTAAGGATACCATCAGACCTTTGATCTCCACATTGCCCTGTGCCTGGATGATCGGGAACGTCTCCTCGATGGATTTTCCGGAGGTGGTAACATCCTCGATGATGACAACACGGTCGCCGTCTTTAATTTTGCTTCCAAGCAGCAGTCCTGCATCTCCGCCGTGATCTTTTGCTTCTTTCCGGTTGGAGCAGTAACGTACTTCCACACCGTAGAGATCATGAATCGCAATGGCGGTTACAACGCTGAGCGGGATTCCTTTGTAGGCCGGTCCAAACAGAACGTCGAAATCCAGTCCATAATTGTCGTGGATTGCTTTTGCATAATACTCGCCGAGACGTTTTAACTGGCTTCCGGTTACGTAAGCGCCCGCATTCATGAAGAACGGGGATTTTCTTCCGCTTTTCAGAGTGAACTCTCCAAATTTTAATACCTGGCTCTCGACCATGAACTCGATAAACTCCTGCTTGTACTGTTCCATCTTTTTTCCTCCATATTTTCAGGGGAAGGCATCTTTTTTCGCAATGCCGCCCGTTTTTACTTCTATTCTTTTCTATACTACCATAAACGCCTCTGTTTTTCCAGTCCAGACACAGGATTTCGCATAAAAAAACATAAAATCCACACAAATAAATTTCATTCTCTGACGCAAAAAATCCCTCCGCCCAGAGAACGGAGGGATTTTGATATGTTTTCTTTTTAGAAATCTACTTCTGTATCATAGTAGCAGCATTTCAGCAGTTTTTCCATCTCTTCAACAGATGGCTGTCTCGGGTTGGATCCGGTGCAGGCATCGGCGATGGCATTTACAGCGATGTCGTGCAGTCTCTCCAGGAATACGTCTTCCGGAACGAAGCCCTGCTCGGTCGGATAGCTGTCTTTTCCGTAGTTCTTGATGCAGTGCGGAATGTTCAGTTTGTCGTTCATGCCGCGCAGATAGTCAATGAGGAGTTTTACTTTCTCTTCCGTTGTCTCGCCGCCAAGTTTCATCTCGTCAGCGATCACTGCATAACGTTTTGCTGCAGTCTCGTCTTTTGCGTTGAACGCGATAACCTTCGGCAGGTACATAGCGTTTGCTGCGCCGTGGATCAGGTGAGCGCCGTAATCAGCGAATGCTGCGCCTGTTTTATGTGCCATGGAGTGAACAATACCAAGAAGTGCATTGGAGAATGCCATACCAGCGAGGCACTGTGCGTTGTGCATGCTGTCACGTTTTGCCATATCTCCGTTGTAGGAATCTACCAGGTCTGCCTGAATCATCTTGATTGCATACAGTGCCAGCGGATCGGTGAAGTCACAGTTCGCTGTGGAAACGTATGCCTCGATTGCATGGGTCATAGCGTCCATACCGGTGTGAGCAACTAACTTTTGCGGCATCGTCTCTGCCAGATCCGGATCTACGATTGCAACGTCCGGCGTGATTTCGAAGTCTGCCAGCGGGTATTTGATACCTTTTTCATAGTCTGTGATAACTGCGAACGCGGTTACCTCGGTTGCTGTTCCGGATGTAGAAGAAATTGCACAGAAATGAGCTTTTCTGCGGAGTTTCGGCATTCCGAATACCTTGCACATTTCTTCGAAGGTGATGTCTGGATACTCGTATTTGATCCACATTGCTTTTGCTGCGTCGATCGGAGATCCGCCGCCCATTGCTACGATCCAGTCCGGCTGGAACTCTTCCATCGCTTTTGCTCCGCGCATAACAGTCTCGACTGACGGGTCAGACTCGATTCCCTCAAAAAGCTGTACTTCCATGCCGGCTTCTTTCAGGTAGTCTACTGCGCGATCCAGGAAACCGAAACGTTTCATGGAGCCGCCGCCTACACAGACGATTGCACGTTTTCCTTCAAATGTTTTCAGTGCCTCTAAAGCACCTTTTCCGTGGTATAAATCTCTTGGTAATGTAAATCTTGCCATTGTTCAGAACCCCTTTCTTGTTTTGCTTCTGATGGACAGCTCCGGCAGATCAGATCAGCAGAATTTCTGTTTTTCCCGCTCTCTGTTTGAACCGCCTTTTGTCTTTTGTTTTCGACTTTGTTATTATTATAACAAACTTTTTCAGGGATTTCCAATACAAAAATGATATTTCCTGATGTCAATTATATATGTCTTATTTACTCCCGTGCCGCCCGCGATGCCTGTTTTTCACGGTACATCGCTCTTTTCCTCCAGCTTTCCGTTTCCAGATAATTCCAGTTGTAAAGCCCCGTCAGTTTATCTTTATACTCCCACTCAGAAAAATCTGTCAAATTTCACCGCACACAATCACATTTAATTTTACATTTCACGAAAAAACACTCCCAACCACTTTCAGCGCCTCCGCCAGATCCTCCCGAAAATCCTCATCCCCTCTCCGCAGACTATTCACCCTGCACCCAAACACCCTCTCATGCCCCGTACAGTGCAGATACCTGCCGTCCCCCAGATACATCCCCACATGCCCCCTCCAGAACAGCAGATCCCCGGCCTTCGCCCGTTCCTCCACCAGACACATCTCCTCCCCTTCTCTCCAGATCGCTTTCATCGGATACCCTTCCCTGATATCAGCATCCCGCCAAATCAAAACCCCATTCATCAAATACACCATAAACACCACACCCGAACAGTCAATCCCATCCGCCGCCTTCCCGCCCCACCGGTACTGGCATCCAAGATACCCCTTCGCACACTCCACAACCTTCCTCCGAAACTTCTCTTCCGACCACCCCTCCGGAATCCCCTGCTCCACAAAAAACCTATCTTCCGATTTTCCCCACAAAAACCGATCCGAATCCAGTCTTTTTCTTAATGCCACCTCCGGCACAAACCCACTGATCCCATTCGCCAGTTTCACCCTGCAATACCCATTCTCCGTCTCCTCCATTTTCTCCACAAAACACCCCCGTCCCAGCGTCTCCAACATCCGCGCCTGCACCCGCGCTCCCCTCATCACATCCGCAAACCCGCGTGTCACCACATACGTATTTCCTGCCTTTTCCCTCTCCTCCATCCACTCCCGGCTTTTCTCTTCAATCAAATTCCTCTCCATCCACCCCCGATACCCATAATGCGTCCAAACCTCAATCCACTCCCCCTCATCTTCCCACATCACGCTCCATCCAAAAAACACCTCATCAACCACATCAACCCCATTCTCCTCATACAAAAACGCCCGCTTCACTTTAATGATCCCATACTTCATCTCACATACCACCTTCCATTTTCTATATACTATGCACCCACCACAACACTCTCACGCCGATCCGCCCCCGGCGGATCCAGACCTACTTCGTTCCAGCTCCACACAACCAGATCTCACTGGAATTTGCGCCTGCTGTGTGGCGGGCATAGAAAAAGAGGGCAGAAACTGTGAGCCCGGAACAGGTGCAGGAAAATGGGATGGTTCCCGTTTCCCTGTGCCCATTCTGAGCCACAGTTCCGCCCTCTTTTTCTCGCCCGCCGCACCGCAGATGCGAAGCCGCTCGAAGCCGTCCGTCTTATCTCACCGCCCCGATCAGCGAATTAATATCGTCAACCTTATGCCTTCTCATATACTCTTCGATACCGCGAACCGTTTCAACAGTCGCATACGGATTAAAGAAATTCGCCGTCCCAATCGAAACCGCCGTAGCCCCCGCCAGAATAAACTCCAGCGCATCCTCCGCCGACGCAATACCGCCCATACCAATAATCGGCACTTTCACTGCCTGCGCCACCTGATACACCATCCGCACCGCAATCGGCTTCACCGCCGGCCCCGACATACCGCCAGTCTTATTCGCAATCGCAAACTTCTGCCGTTCAATATCAATCTTCATCCCAGTAAGCGTATTGATCAGCGACAGCACATCCGCCCCGCCGGCTTCCGCAGCCCGCGCCATCTCCGTAATATCCGTCACATTCGGGCTCAATTTCATAATAATCGGCTGCTTCGCATATTTTTTAACTTCTCTGGTGATCGCCTCCACCGCCTTCGGATCCTGTCCAAACGCAATACCGCCCTCCTTCACATTCGGGCACGAAATATTAATCTCCAGCAGATCCACCGGCTCCGAAGTCAATCGCTCCACAACCTCACAGTAATCCTCCGTCGTCCGTCCACACACATTCACCACAATCTTCGTGTCAAACTGTTTCAAAAACGGAATATCCCTCTCACAGAACACATCAATACCAGGATTCTGCAGTCCGATCGCATTCAGCATTCCGCCGTAAACCTCCGCAATACGCGGTGTCGGATTCCCCGGCCACGGCACATTCGCAACACCCTTCGTCACAACCGCGCCAAGCTCCTTCAAATCCACAAACTCACTGTACTCCGCGCCGGAGCCAAACGTACCAGATGCCGTCATAACCGGATTCTTCAGTTCCACACCCGCCAGATTCACACTTGTCTTCATCGCTTTTTCTCCTCCTCGCGTCACTTACAGCTCAATTTCCGTACTTAAAAAGACCGGTCCGTCCTTGCAGATCCGCTTGTTGTGCACATGTGAATGACCATCCACCTCAGTCGACTGGCAGACACACGCAAGACATGCGCCAACGCCGCACGCCATCTTCTCTTCCATCGAAATCCAGCATGGAATTCCCTTTTCCAGACCGTACGCCTTAATCGCACGCAGCATCGGAGCCGGACCGCAGGCAAAAATTACATCTGCTTCCAGATGATCCTCGCGCACCGCATCCATCACATTGCCCTTCACACCGGCACTTCCGTCCTCCGTTGCAATATGAAGATCGCCTGCCGCAGCAAACTCCTCATTTAAGAACAACTCATCGCGGTAACCACAGCAGATGATCGTGTCCGTTCCAAGATCCTTCGCCGTCTGCAGCATCGGCGGAACACCGATACCGCCGCCCATCAGCATCACACGTTTTCCCTTACCTTCCTCGATCGGGAATCCATTTCCAAGCGGCCCTAAAATATCAACCTCATCCCCCGCTTTCAGATGCGAAAACTCCTCCGTTCCTGCACCTGCCACACGGTAGACAATCCGAAGTCTTCCTCCCTCTCGGTCGATCTCACAAAGAGAAATCGGACGCGGCAGAAGACGGCTGCCGTCTTTCGAAAACAGAGAAATAAACTGGCCGGCCTTCGCCTCTTTCGCAATCACTTTCGTGGAAATCCACATGCTGTAAATTCCTTTTGCAATGCACTCCTGACTTTCCACAGTACAGCATTCCTTGATTTTCATAAGCTGAACACTCCTTTTATTTTCTTGAATCGGCGAAAAGCCCAAAATTTCCTCCGGCGGACATAACATCTACCCGGCAGACCTTCTGAGCTTTTCACCCTGTATTCTTATTTTGCAGCAGCAAGCGCCCCGCTGATATCCTCAACCATATCCTTTACAGCTGCTCTCGAAGCATCCGCAAAGTTCTCAGTGCCAAACTCGGCATATTTTTCCTGTTTGTAAGCAGCGATAATACCTCTCGAAGAGTTTACGATTGCACCCAGTCCGTCCTCATTGAAGAAGTGAACGAGGTCTTTTCCTTTTCCGCCCTGTGCACCGTAGCCCGGTACCAGGATGTAGGATTTCGGCATTACCTTACGCAGCACCTTGCCCATCTCCGGATATGTAGCGCCGACAACAGCTCCCACATAGCTGTAATCATCGCCCATGTGCTCCTCGCCCCACGCGGCAACCTGCTCGCCGACCCACTCATACAGCGGACGTCCGTCGATGATGCGGTCCTGGAACTCGCCGCTGGACGGGTTCGAGGTTTTTACCAGAACAAAGATACCTTTTTTCTCCTCTTTGCAGACCTTGATGAACGGTTTTACGCCGTCAGATCCAAGATACGGATTGACAGTTGCAAAATCCTCATGGAATCCGGCGTAGGATTTGCTTCCCACTTGCACGTGGCCGAGGTGGCCGACTGCATACGCCTCAGAAGTAGAACCGATATCGCCTCGTTTGATATCGCCGATGACAACGAGACCCTTTTCCTGGCAGTAGGAAACGGTCTTCTCATACGCTGCCATTCCCGGAACGCCGAACTGCTCATACATGGCAACCTGCGGTTTTACAGCCGGAATCAGATCGTATGTTGCGTCGACAATCGCTTTATTGAACTGCCAAACGGCCTCTGCAGCTCCTTCAAGTGTCTCTCCGTACTCGGCAAATGCCTTTTTCTGTACGTGCTCCGGCACATAGTTCAGCATCGGGTCCAGACCTACGACGATCGGTGCATTTGTTTTTTTAATGTTTGCAATCAGTTTGTTAATCATCTGCTTACTCTCCCTCTTCTTTCTTTTCTTATAGAAATTACTCAGCTTCGTATACAATCTTGCCGCCGCATACGGTAGCCATAACTTTTCCTTTGACTTTCTTGCCGCCGAACGGAGTGTTTTTGCCCTTGGAAACAAACTCCTTCGGATCGATCACATACTCTGCTTCCGGATCGATGACAACCACATCGGCGTCCATGCCAGGTGCAAGAGAACCTTTCTTGTCCAGGTGCAGGATTTTTGCCGGATTATAGCTCATCTTCTCCGCCATCTGCATCGGGGTGATGATCTCGGTATCCACAAGTTCGGTGATGGTAAGAGCCACGCTCGTCTCCAGTCCGACGATGCCGAACGGAGCTTTCTTGAAGGACTCCTGTTTCTCGGTCAGCGCATGCGGTGCATGATCGGTGCTGATGACATCGAAGACATCGTCTTTCAGACCCTGGCGCAGTGCCTCGAGATCCTCTTTCGTACGGAGCGGCGGATTCATCTTGTAGTTGGTGTCGCCCTTTACGATGTCGTCGCTGCAGAGGGTAAAGTGATGCGGGCAGACCTCGGCGGAAATCGAAACGCCGGCCTTTCTCGCCTCACGCACCATATCCACGCTCTCTTTGGTCGAGCAGTGGCACAGATGCAGGTGTGCACCTGTCTCTGCAGCAAGTACGATATCTCTTGCAACAATCGTGTTCTCTACGGAGTTTGTGATGCCCGGCAGATGCCACTCTCTCGAGTTTGCATCCTCATTCATGCAGCCGCCGTTTACGAGGTTCTTGTCCTCGCAGTGAGCCAGCACCGGAATGTTTTTCTCTGCGGCAATCTCCATGGCCTCTTTGTAGAGCAGCGCGTTCATAACGGATTTTCCGTCCTCGCTGATCGCCGGGATGCCGGCTTTTACCATGCCCTCGATATCGGCGAGCTCTTCACCCTTCTGTCCTACTGTGATGGCGCCTGCCTGCAGTACATTAATCGGAGAAAAACGGTCTGCTTTGATCGTTACATAGTTGACGCGGTCCGGGCTGTCGATGACCGGTTTTGTATTCGGCATCGCTACCAGCGTTGTCACGCCTCCTTTTGCTGCTGCTTTCGAACCGCTTTCAATATCTTCTTTATATGTCTGCCCCGGGTCGCGGAGATGTACATGCATATCGATGATGCCAGGCATTACATAGCAGCCTTTTGCATCTATTACCTGCGCATCTTTTACGCGGATTCCTTTTTCAACCCGTGTAATAACGCCGTTTTCGATCAGAACATCACTGATTTCGTCTTTTTGGGTGGCCGGGTCGATGACCTGTCCATTTTTGATTAAGATACTCATCTTACGTTCTCTGATCCTTTCTTTTCTTCTGGCCGTCGTCCGACCATTTATTCCTTTTTATAATACACGAAATCTTTCCTGAAATAAAGAGTTTTTTCTTGACTTTTTTGATTTGCAAGATTATAATAGTCTCAATCGAGAAGATGTTGAGATGTAATACGTGGTCACTAGCTATTAGAGATTATATTAGCATTCACCTTCAATATAATCTGTAATAGCTAGTGAATTTTTTTACCAAAAGTTCACTCGCTTATGGGGGAACATATGCATTCCCACATCATGCTTATTTTTTAATTTTATGGAGGTAACTCACAATGAACAAGGGAACAGTGAAATGGTTTAACGCAGAGAAGGGCTATGGCTTCATCACAGGCGAAGACGGAAACGATGTATTCGTACATTTCTCCGCTATCCAGGGTGAAGGATTCAAAACTCTTGACGAAGGTCAGGCGGTTACTTACGATCTTACCGAGGGTGCTCGCGGAATGCAGGCTTCCAACGTTGTTAAATGCTAATTAACCATAAGCGAAAGGCCGGGGGATGTATGTCCTCCGGTTTTTTAATTTACGCGGGCAACGAGCCAAAGTCCATGCCTGCACGAGACCTTGGCGACTGCCGCGATAACTTGAGAAACTCGCGGAGCGTGTTTCTCATAGTTTTTTCTATAGCAAGACCCGAAAATAATGCAAAAAAGGCAGTGCTGCAGAGCGCGAATTGCAAGGAACAGATTTGAAGGCGTACCGGGGTACGACGAAAATCTGTGACGCAGTAATTCACGCTCTGCGGTGCTGAATTTTTTGCATTATTTTCTGGGATTGCTATAAATCTCTATAACAAAAGCGCTTATCACCCCGGGATTTTCCCGTCTGTGGTAAGCGCTTTTACTTTCTTTAACAATTCTGCTTATTCCGCTGTACTTTCGCTGATGGAATCTGCTGTGCTGTCACTTGCCGTATCTGCTGTGCTGTCCGAAGATGTATCGGAAGCATCAGAGCTGTCGCTGGTGTCATCTGCACTGCTGTCGCTGGATGTGTTGGTCTCGCTCAGATAATTCTGAATATCCGTCACGTTCATCGTTGTGGTTTCTGTCGTGCGGTTCGCCTTTTTCTCTGCTACCGAGTTCTGGTAAACAGCAACGGAGAACCAGCCGATCAGGGTAGCCAGAACAACGACGAAAGCGGTAACTTCCAGTCTCGTGATCCATCTTTCACGTCTCATGATTTTCTCACGGTTCGCTTTTTCCTTTTTATAGCGGTCAACTTTTTCCTGACTCATGGTTCTACTTCTCCTTTGATTTCTAAAAAGTGCTCGGCGGCACTTTCAAACATGTTGAAAATTATACTACATTTTCAACAAAAAGGGAAGAGAAAAGTTATAATGCAATGATAATTCCGCCGTCATTTGCATACATACTGCTGACGCCCTGGGTATCGAGTACGAAGACATCCTGTACCGCAAGGCGCTCCAGAAGGGCTTCTTTTACCATCTCGGCGCGCTCCGGGCAGTTGCAGTGGGAAACGGCGAGGGTCTTTGTCTCCACATGCTGTGCGTCATTCACAACGGCATCAACCATCTTCATCAGCGCTTTGTTGATGCCGCGCGCCTGGTCGAGCTGAACGATATCGCCCTCCGGTGTGGCGCCCATGACCGGTTTGATTTTAAGGGCGGATGCAACGAGTGCTTTCGCCTTGGAAAGACGGCCGTTTTTCCGCAGAGTTTCGAGATTTTCCAGCACGAAATAGGTGTTCTGTGTGCTGATATAGAGTTCTACTGTCTCTACGACGCGCTCAAAGCTCATGCCGGCTTCCTCGCACTCCACGATTTTTTTCACGATCAGGGTCTCTCCTATCGATGCGCTTCTGGAATTGAATACGTGAATCTTCAGATCCTCGTTCTCCTCCTGCGCCAGGTTTGCACCGAGCACTGCGCTGTTATAGGAACCGCTGAGCTGTGCGGAAAGTGTGACCGCGTAGCACCGTTCTGCTCCGTTCAGAAAAGATTTCCGGAAATAATCCGGCGACGGGCAGGCGGATTTCGGGCACTCCGGACATTCCGCTACTCTCTTTAAAAAATATTTCTGGTCGAATGTCTCGTCATCCAGAATGGATTCTCCGCCGACTTCCAGGGTCAGCGGTGCAATTTCAATATTTCCTCTTTTTTTCATATCTGCTGTCAGTTCACAGCAGCTGTCTGCAACAATGTGAAAACTCATATATTTTGTCCCTCCAAACTTGATTCCGCTTTTTCTCACTGCGGACGTTTCGTATTTCCAATCACCGCTCTTTTTCAAACCTTCCTGAACTAGGGACGAATTCGACACAGTGAATTTTTTGATATTTTGTCATGTAGTTTTGATAACTACATTTTATCATAACATACTTAGTGCTCCATTGCAAAAAGTTTTTTCCCAATAAAAGTTTTTTCCTTTTCTTGTCGCACTCCCCTTTTTGCGGTATACTACGGTCATACGGCTTTTTTGTTTATGGATATTTTTCCATTGCTTATTTTCAGGAGGTGGTACGTATGGAATGGACTTTTTCGGATTCGGTCCGGCTTTCCCTGCTTTCGTTTTCGGAAGCTTCCAAAGCCTGCGCGGCGCTGCCCGGATTTTCTCTTTTCCGGCGCAGTCTGCAGCCGGAGCGCATCGAATACTGCCGCGCAGAGCTGCTGCCTGACTGCCTGGTCGGATCGCTTGCCGTCCCGGACAAGACGCATCCGCTTCACCTTGCATTCTCGCTTGCGTTTTATCTCGACCGGGGGCAGCTTATTCTGGCAGCCGACGAACAGACACTTCCGGCTTTGCAGAGCCTCCTCTTCCCGGAAGAACCGCTCGATACTTCCGATGTCTTCCACCTGTTTTTCTCGTTTCTGGAATCGCTGATCCAGGAGGATATGCTCTATCTGCAGAATTTTGAGAAGCGCCTCGCGACAATCGAGGAGTCTCTTCTCGACACTCTGCCAAAGGAGCTGCAGCGGACCCTGATCACGATTCGTCGGGAGCTGCTCGTGTTCCATGCCTATTACCAGCAGCTTCTCGACATGTGCGAAATACTCTCCGAGGACGAAAATCACTTTCTTCCCCCGGAATGCGCCCGTCAGTTTTCGCGCCTTGGAAACCGCGTGGACCGTTTGTACGACCACACCCAGATGCTGCGGGAGTACGCCCTGCAGATCCGCGAGATGCAGCAGGCGCAGATCGACCTGCGTCAGAACGATACGATGCGGATTCTGACGGTCGTCTCGACGATCTTTTTCCCGCTTTCCCTGATCGCCGGCTGGTACGGCATGAATTTTACGCATATGCCTGAGCTTTCTGCCCCGTATGCGTACTTCATCCTGATCGGCGTCTGTATTCTCATTGTTGCTGTTGAAATTTGGTATTTTAAAAAGAAAGGCTGGTTTTAACTACGGATGATTATCCTGCAGATTACACAGTTAAAGAATTTTATGAACACTCTGCTCCGTCTCGAGACATTTGACCGCTTTCCCGTCTCCGAGGCGTCGATCACAACGTTTACGACGTTCTCCATCGACGGCAGTCTTCACACGGACTTTTTCGATCCCGATGACGCGCAGCTCTTAAAAGAAAAAGGGCGGACGCGGCTTCTCTGGAAAGATGTGAAATCGTTCTGCTATTCCGTCATCAAAGGAAAACGGACACCCCTGCAGTTCAAATTTGTGTTTCAGCTTCCGCAGGCGGCGTGCGAAAAAATGATCGCGGACCATGCGCTGCCGCTGGAAATAGAGAACGTGTTTGGATGCTTTCTGAATTTTCAGTATAAGGACGGAAAACTCTTACTTACCACCGGAACTTCCCTCAAAATCTTTACGATGGACAAGTCGCTCGACCGCGTCTTCGATGAGGAAGTCCGCCAGTTTCTGCTGAAAAATGAAATTGCATTTGAAGAACAGATATAAAGACAAAATACTTATTTAGAAAGGTTCTCTTTTTATGAATCAGATTATTATGTGGATCATGGCAGTCGGCGCGGTACTCGGCGGTGTCGACCGGATCGCTGGCAATCGCTTCGGACTTGGAAAACGGTTTGAGGAGGGCTTTACGCTGCTTGGACCGACGGCACTTTCCATGTCGGGCATCATCTGCCTCACCCCGCTGCTCTCCCGCTTTCTCCGTTTCGCCCTCGTTCCCATCTGGAACTTTTTGGGGCTGGATGCGGGACTTCTCGCCGGCATTCTCGCCATTGACATGGGCGGCTACCAGCTCGCCGGAGAGCTTTCGGCATCGCAGGAGATGGTGCGCTACGCAGGACTTGTGATTGCGGCGACGCTTGGCTGTACCATCACCTTTACGATTCCGGTCGGCATGGGAATGCTGAAAAGCGGCGACCGCCTCTTTTTCTCCCGCGGCATGCTGATCGGCACGGGCACGCTTCCCGTCACGATGATCGTCGGCGGACTGCTCTCAGGGCTCTCTTTTCTGCAGATCGTACTTCAGTCGCTCCCGGTGCTCCTCTTCTGCTTTCTGCTGATGTTCGGCATCTGGCGTTTTCCGGAGCAGACCGTGCGCGCGTTCACGGTATTTGCAGATGTGATCCGGCTTCTGACGACGATCGGCCTCATCGCGGGCGCGTTCTGCTATATGACCGGCTTTTCGCTGCTCCCGGACCTTGCGCCGCTGGAGGACGCGATGGCGGTCGTCTCGTCCATCGGCATTGTACTGCTCGGCAGCCTTCCGACGGCGGAGCTTTTACAGCGGGTGCTCAAAAAGCCGCTCTCTTTTATTGGAAGAAAAACCGGCATGAACGACAGCAGTGCCGCCGGCCTTCTGATGGGCATTGTCAGCCCTGTTCCGGCGATCACAATGATGGAAAAAATGGACGAGCGCGGAAAGATTGTAAACGCAGCTTTCCTCGTCTCCGCCGCATCGACCATCGCCGCACATATGGGATTTACGTTCGGCACCGATCCTGATTTTGTCGTGCCGCTTCTCGTTGCAAAGCTCGCTGGAGGCATCGCCGCCGTCTGTGCCGCACTGTTTTTCACGAAGAAATCTGCTTATAGCAAGACCAGAAAATAACGCAAAAAAGGCAGTGCTGCAGGGCGCGAATTACAAGGAACGGATTTGAAGGCGTACCGGGGTACGACGAAAATCCGTGACGCAGTAATTCACGTTCTGCAGTGCTGGATTTTTTGCATTATTTTCTGGAATTGCTATAATTGTTTGAGAGCATACATAGCAACGCAATAAGACCTGCGCCGTTTGAAAGCGCAGGTCTTATTGCATTTCTTACTTATTTTCTATTTCTTATTTCACCATATCCTCTTTGATAATTCCATGCTCTTTTAAGAGATCTCCAACTACATTTCCATCTACCAGTTTCAGCAGAGGTTTTTTCAGCAGGTTGAGCGGTCCAGGAAGCTCGATTTCCAGCGGGGATTTTCCATCCATCAGTTTCACGGAGCTGTCCAGCAGATCGCGGATATCGTAAACGCTGCCCCATACTTCCGGCACGCCGCGGTCTACGCCGAGGAGTCCGTAAACAGCTTCCATTGCGGTACGAACGGAATACTCTGTCGTGAAGATGGTATCTCTTGGTGTCTCAGCGAACTGTCCGAGGAATGCGAAGTTGACGCAGCCATCCGGGATGACATCCGGGCGGTCGCCCTTTCTTCTTGGCATAAAGAATGCGGTGATGTACGGCATCATGGTCGGTACGCAGACAGCGCTGTTCTCTGCCAGCTCCGGAATCTGGTCAACCGGCACGCCGAGGTGGTACAGCCACTCTTCGGTGATCTCTTTACCAGTGCACTCTTTCATCGGTTTCTTCACATAGTCGCCAGGTACATCGGTGAACAGGCTGTAAACCCATACGCATACCTTATCTTTATCCTGCTCTTTGAACTGTCCCTGACGGTTGATGGTCCAGCTTAAAAGCCACTTGGAATCCTGGCAGCTTACGATACCGCCTGTAACAACCTTTCCGGTTCTCGGATCACGTTTGCAGATATTGGTGATATACGGAATGATCTTATTGTCGAGAGTGGTAATTGTTGCGGATTCCCAGTTTGTCTTTGCAATATCGGAGCAGAATTTCTCCGGATGTCCAAAGGACGGATCCTGTTTTGCAATGTTTTTCCACAGGCTCCAGCAGCCGCTCGTGCGGACCTCTGCATCACCGTTCGGTGCATGGTTCTGATCGCCGTAGATCGTGCCTTCGGTGCAGCTTCCGTTGGTAACGAAGACGAGGTCATTCTCGGTGAGAACGATGCCTTTCTCGACGCCGTTTACCTTGCACTCAATGGCTTTTGCTACTTTCTTTCCATCGTTGATTTCAAAGATAACGTTGGTTACTTCGGTATTGAACTGGAAGTCTACGCCGGCATCCTCGAGGTATTTCTTCATCGGAAGAATCAGGGATTCATACTGGTTGTACTTCGTGAATTTCAGTGCGGAGAAGTCCGGCAGTCCGCCGATGTGATGAATGAACCGCTGGAAGTACAGCTTCATCTCCAGTGCACTGTGCCAGTTTTCGAATGCGAACATCGTTCTCCAGTACAGCCAGAAGGTGGAATTGAAGACTTCATCATCGAAAACATCCTCGATCGTCTTGTCGTACAGATCCTCGTCTCTTGTCATGAAGAGTTTCATGATCTCCATGCAGCCTTTCTGGCTCAGGTTGAACTTTCCGTCGGTATGGGCATCCTCGCCGCGGTTCTTCGTTGCACGGCACAGGGAGTAGTTCGGGTCTTTTTTGTTCAGCCAGTAATACTCATCAAGAACGGATACACCAGGTGTCTCAATTGACGGGATGCTGTGGAACAGATCCCACAGGCACTCGAAGTGGTTTTCCATCTCACGGCCGCCTCTCATGATGTAGCCGCGGGTCGGATCGTAGATACCGTCGCAGGCACCGCCGGCGATGTCCATGGCTTCCAGAATGTGGATGTGATCGCCTTTCATCTGGCCGTCTCTTACAAGGAAGCACGCTGCTGCGAGGGCTGCGAGGCCGCTTCCTACAAGGTATGCGCTCTTCTCATCGACGCCTTCCGGTTTTTCCGGTCTTGCGAAGGCTTCGTAGTTTCCGTTGGTGTAATAAATGCCTTTGCTGTTTTTCTTATCTTTTCCGCGCTCGGTGTTGCGGTAATCATTCTTTGGTTCTGATGTTACAGTGGTTGTCTCCGCTGCTTTTTTTGCTTCACTCTTGTTTTTTGCCTGCAGCACTGCTGCTCCAGCTCCGATGACTGCTGCTGATGCGATTCCGAATTTTAATCCTTTTTTTGACATAGACGTTCATCCTTTCTTTTCTAAATACGACTGCCGGAATGTTTTTTCGAATTTCCGGTTTGTATAGGTTATGCTGCTTTCTTTGTTTTACAAGTTTCTATTTGTGTTGCCATTGTCTGTTGACAATTTGAATCTTACTTCATTTTTCCCCGCTTTTCCATTTACAAAACAGGGCGGATGATTAAATTTTTATCATCCGCCCTGTTTTGTAAAGTGTAACTATATTTTATTTCTTTTTTCAAAATTTCGGATGGAATTGACGACATTTCCTTCCATCGTGCGGTGCATTTTTTCCGCAATCATATGGTAATCCACTTTCATTCCGTCTTTGATCCAGTCGAGCATGACACCGGTAAAGCTATACTTATAGAAATCTGCGATAAAACTCTGATCCGCCTCGGAGATGCCGGTTCCCTTTGCTTTTTCCTGTACGACACCGTACAGCAGATCGTGCGTCAGATGAAAGAGATATGTTTCGATCTGCTCCCGGCTTACAGAGTGATAGACATTCATAATAAATGGTTTATTCTCGAGCACTGCCTCAAAAATCTGCTGCAGGCCTTCCTGCCATGTCTCATACGTTTTCTTCCCCTGCAGCGCCTGCGTCGCATCCTCCAGGCACGACCATTCGACAAGATCATAAATATCCTTAAAATGATAATAAAACGCCATCCGGCTGATGCCGCAGTCTGTCGTCAGATCGTTGATCGTAATTTTGTCCAGCGGCTTTTTCAAAAGCAGCTTTTTTAATGACGCTTCCAGCGCCGCCTTTGTCGCATTTGTCATGTATTTCCTCCATTTTTCTTTTATGTACCCTCGGAATCTTTCTGTTCGAAACGCTTCTATGCTTTTTCATTGTAGCATATCCATTCTCCAGAAACAACTGCGCAGCCCTTCTGATCAGACTTTACAAAAAGTTTAGAAAGTACCGTAATACCAGTAAATTCAATACTTTCCGTCGTTCTGTTAGCACTCTTTTTTCTCGAGTGCTAATTTTCCCTTGACTTTTCCCTGTGCCAGTATTACTATAACTATCAGAGCAGTAAAAAAGCTGCAGACATCTAAAAAAGCATGATATTCCCGCTTTGCTGGATCAAAATATTTTTATAAGAAAAGGAGTGTGTTTCTCATGAGTGCGAAACATGGAAATCTTTCAATCAACAGCGACAATATTTTCCCGATTATCAAAAAATGGATGTATTCCGACCACGATATCTTTGTCCGTGAGCTCGTTTCCAACGGCTGCGATGCCATCACCAAACTGAAAAAACTGGACGGCATGGGTGAATATACTCTGCCGGATGACTACAAAGCAGCCATTCAGGTGATTGTAAACCCGGATGAGAAAACCTTAAAATTCATCGATAACGGTATCGGTATGACCGCAGACGAAGTCGAAGAATATATTACCCAGATCGCCTTCTCCGGCGCTACCGAATTCCTGGAGAAATACAAAGACAAAACGAATTCAGATCAGATGATCGGCCACTTCGGTCTTGGTTTCTACTCTGCTTTCATGGTAGCAGATGAAGTTCACATCGATTCTCTTTCCTATAAAGAAGGATCCACCCCGGTACACTGGACCTGTGACGGAAGCACCGAGTACGATATGTCCGAGGGCAGCAAGACAACTGTTGGTACCGAAATCACTCTGTTCCTGAACGAGGACTGCCTGGAATTCGCAAACGAATACCGTGTCCGCGAAGTTCTGGAAAAATACTGCTCCTTCATGCCGGTTGAAATTTTCCTGTCCAAAGCAAATGCGCCGCAGGAATACGAGACCATCGATGAAAGCGAATTAAAAGACGACGACGTTGTCGTAGAGCACATCCACGAGGACGCAAAATACGAAGAGAAAGAAAAAGAAGACGGAACGAAAGAGCAGGTTGAAGTTTCCCCGGCCAAAGAGAAAGTAAAAATCAACAAACGCCCGGTTTCCATCAGTGATATCCACCCGCTGTGGACCAAACATCCAAACGAGTGCAGCGATGAGGATTATAAAGAATTCTACCGCAAAGTCTTCAACGACTACCGCGAGCCGCTGTTCTGGATCCACCTGAACATGGACTATCCGTTCAACCTCAAAGGTATCCTCTACTTCCCGCGTATCAACACCGAGTACGATTCCATCGAGGGAACCATCAAGCTGTACAACAACCAGGTATTTATTGCCGACAACATCAAAGAAGTCATTCCGGAATACCTGATGCTCTTAAAAGGCGTCATCGACTGCCCGGATCTGCCGCTGAACGTATCCCGAAGCGCACTGCAGAACGACGGATTTGTCAAAAAGATCTCCGAGTACATCTCCAAGAAATTCGCTGACAAGCTCTCCGGCATGTGCAAAACCGACCGTGAGAATTACGAGAAATACTGGGATGATATCAACCCATTCATCAAATACGGATGCATCAAGGACGAGAAATTCTCCAAGAAGATGATGGACTATATTCTGTTCAAGAACATCGACGGAAAATATCTGACTCTTGAGGACTGCATCAACGAGAATAAGAAAGAAGAAGCTCCTGCAGAGAACACCGAAGAGAAGGCTGAAACTACGGAGAATACCGAAAATACGGAAAACGCTGACGAGAAGAAAGAGCCGGAAAAAACGACTGTTTACTACGTCACCGACGAAGTTCAGCAGAGCCAGTACATCAACATGTTCCGCAGTCAGGGCATGGATGCTGTCATCCTGAAACACAACATCGACTCCGCTTTCATCACCCATGCAGAGCGTTACAACGAGCATGTAACTTTCCAGCGCATCGATGCAGATCTGACCAACGATATGAAAGACGAGTCCGGTGAGGATCTGACCGACGCTACAAATACTCTGACCGATCTCTTCCGCAAAGTCCTCGACAAGAAAGATCTGACCGTCAAAGTTGAGAACCTGAAAGACGAAAATGTATCCTCCATGGTAACGCTTTCCGAGGAGAGCCGCCGGATGCAGGATATGATGAAGATGTACGGCATGACCGGCATGGATCCGTCCATGTTCGGCGGACAGGAAACCCTGATCCTGAATGCAAAACATCCGCTCGTTCAGTACATTCTGAAGAATGGCGAGAACGGCAACACATCCCTGTTCTGCGAGCAGCTGTATGATCTGGCAATGATCAGCCACAAACCGCTCTCTCCGGACGAGATGACAAAATTCGTAAGCAGAAGTAATCAGATTATGATGCTCCTCGCAAAATAATAAAGCACAGGCACAGCAAAACGCACCTCTTATAAAACACGCCGGATTTCTGGAATTTACCAGATGTCCGGCGTGTTTTTTCCTGCTTTTTTACTTTACGATTTCTGATCCAGATGATAGAATAATTCTATTCGCCCTATTAAAAAATAAGGAAAATCACACGAAAGGTCTGGTATTTATTTCTATGAAAAAAGGAAAGCCATCCGCCCTGCTCCCGATCGCCGTTTTTCTGGTGTTTTATCTGGGGTTCGGCATTTATTCCGAGTATATTTTAAAAATTCCGATGGGCTTCTACAACATCCCCATCGTCGTCTCGTTTCTGACAGCGATCCTCGTCGCCTGTCTGCAGAACCGCAGTGTCCCGTTTGAAGAAAAGCTCGCCCTCATGGGACAGGGCATCGGGGACAAAAACATCATCACAATGCTGCTGATCTTCCTCGCCGCAGGCACGTTTGTCGGCGTTGTCGGAAGGAGCAGTGCAGAGAGCGTTGCCTATTTCATGCTCTCCTGGATTCCGGCAAAGTATGCCGTCGCTGTGCTCTTTGTCGTTGCCTGCTTCGTCTCCACGGCCATGGGAACCTCCGTCGGAACGATCACGCTTCTCGTGCCGATCGCCGCTGCTGTTGCCGAGACCTCCGGCTTTTCGCTGGCGCTCTGCGTCGCCTCCGTCATGGGCGGATCCATGTTCGGCGACAACCTCTCCTTCATCTCCGACACGACAATCGCCGCCTGCAACGGACAGGGCTGCGAGATGAAAGACAAGTTCCGCGAAAACTTCTGGATCGCTCTCCCGGCTGCTCTTGCCGCGCTGGCGCTGATCCTTGTAATCTCCTTCCGACAGGCGCCGGGCACACCGATCGTCCACGAATACCATCTGCTGCAGATGGTTCCGTACCTGCTCGTGCTGATCGGCGGCATCGCGGGCATTCAGGTGTTTGTCGTACTCCTTATCGGTATTGCTTCCGGTGCCGTTATCATGCTCGGTACGGGACAGACGACGCTCTGGGATATGCTCTCCAGCATGGGAAGCGGCACTTCGGGTATGTTTGAGACATGTATGGTTGCGATTCTCGTCGCTGCGATGTGCGCGCTGATCCGGGAAAACGGCGGCTTTACTGTCCTGCTTCGTGCCATTCACAAAATCTTCCGCGGAAAAAAGGGCGGCCAGCTCGGTGTCGGCATTCTCGTCGCGCTGCTCGACATTGCGACCGCAAACAACACCGTCGCGATCGTCATGGCAAACCCGATCGCAAAGCAGATGTCCGAGGACTACGGCATCACCCCACGGAAAACGGCATCGCTCCTCGATACCTTCTCCTGCATCTCACAGGGCATCCTGCCGTACGGCGCGCAGATGCTCGTGGCGATTTCCGCGGTGCATGAACTGGGATATGAGCTCTCCGCCTTTGAAATCATGGCAAACCTCTTCTATCCGGGCATGCTGCTTGTCAGTTCGCTGATCTTTATCTTCGTTCTGCCGGATCGGAAAAATGCCGAAAGCAATGCTTAAAAAGTTCCGTATCGGATCAACTCAAAAAATTATGTTAAAATGCCCACCGATTTCACTTTTTCGTTTGATTGGCGGGCATTTTTTTGCTTTTTTTGGCAAAAATAGCCAAAATTGCAGTAACATTTACGGTTGAAATTCTTTTACGCGGGTAGTATAATCGGGGTCGTGACATTGAGAAGGAGTGATGTTATGTGGGTTATGGGGAGAAAGGACAACAGAAAAAGTGAAATTATTAAGACAGTTCCTTGTAATTATGGCGGTTTCGTTCGTCGGAGAAATCCTGCACGCCGTGCTGCCGCTTCCGATTCCGGCAAGTATCTACGGCCTTGTGCTGATGCTGGCGCTTCTGATGACGGGGGCATTAAAACTTGATACCGTCGAGGACGCAGGCAAGTTTATGATTGAGATCATGCCGGTCATGTTCATTCCGGCGGGCGTCGGCCTGATGGAATCCTGGGGTGAATTAAAAGCCGTTCTCGTTCCGGTTCTCGTGATTACGCTCGTCAGCACCATCGTCGTTATGATTGTGTCCGGACGCGTGACACAGGCGGTCATCCGGCTGGAAAAGAAACACAAAGGAGGGGACGCAAAATGACAAATATGCTCTGTGAATCTGCATTTTTCGGCGTTGTCATCAGCCTTCTGGCGTATGAGCTCGGCATGCTGTTAAAGAAAAAATTTGGGCTTCCGATTTTCAATCCGCTGCTGATTTCCATTGCAGTCGTCATTGTATTCCTTGCTGTTTTCGATATCGATTATCAGAATTATAATGACGGTGCAAAATACTTGAGCTATCTGCTGACTCCTGCAACGGTCTGCCTTGCGATTCCGCTGTATGAGCAGATGGAGGCATTGAAAAAGAATATCAAAGCCATCCTCGCCGGTATTCTCTCCGGCGTGCTGACGAGCCTTACCGTGGTTCTCGCGCTGGCGCTGATCTTCAATCTGAATCATAAAATGTATGTAACACTGCTGCCGAAATCCATCACAACGGCCATCGGCATGGGTGTTTCGGAAGAGCTCGGCGGTGCGGTGACGATCACGGTTGCCGTTATCATCATCACGGGTGTGCTGGGAAATATGCTGGCGGAGACGCTCTGCAAGCTGTTTCACATTGAGGAGCCGATTGCAAAGGGCATCAGTATCGGATCGGCCTCCCATGCGATCGGTACGGCGAAGGCCATGGAGATGGGCGATGTCGAGGGCGCGATGAGCAGCCTTTCGATTGCAGTTGCAGGTATTCTGACTGTGGTCGGAGCGTCGATTTATGCGATGTTTATCTAAAAACGAACACTGATAAAAAGCAGAAAAAATCCGGGAATGGAAAGCAATGTAAAACTTTCCGTTCCCGGATTTTCTATCCCTGAAATTCTATAATTAAAAATTAAAATTCCGACTGCAGAAACTCTTCAATAAAAAGAAGCGCAGTAGCACTCCGGCCCTTCCGGGTCAATGCAGATATGCTCGAGCGTTCCGCTGTGCATCGAAAGCCCCATCGTCAGATCCTGCACAATCTGCTGCTTCGCCGTCTGGCGGTGCTCATAGATGTACTGATACACACTTTTCTTATTAATCTTTTTTAACGTAATTGTGGTAATACTCTTTTCGTTCACGCAAAAACGTCCTCTCTTTTACCGCTCCATCACATTGATCGACTCGATACCGACGCTTCCGCCGCGCACGACTTCGATCTTGCCGAATTCCTCTTTCATCAGCTTCACAACTGCATCGTTTTTCGTCGCTGTCTGGACAAACTCGAGCAGCAGGCTGTCTTTTCCGTAGTCGATGACCTTCGCCTTGAACGTCTCAGCGATCTGGAACAGCTCGACTTTGTCAGCTGCGCTGCAGTTGAATACCTTGATATACAGAATCTCTTTCATGCGCACAAACACGTCGGTGAAGTCGATGACTTTGATGACCTCGACCATGCGGTTCAGCTGTTTTTTGATCTGCTCAAACGTCTCATCGTCACTGACCGTGGCGATCGTCATACGCGATACGGTCGGGTCCTCGGTCGTTCCGACGGTCAGGCTGTCCAAGTTATAGCTTTTTGCGGAAAAAAGCCCGGAAATCTTGGAAAGGACACCAACCTGGTTTTCTACGTACAGTGAAATCCATCTTTTTTTCATTCCCTTATTCATCGCGCTCTCCTCCTAACAGTCCATAATCATATCTTCGAGCGTCCCGCCCGGCTTGATCATCGGGTAAACCATCTCCTCCGGATCGATGATAAATTCGATGATTGTCGGAGTCTTGGTGTTTTTCTTCGCCTCTTCAAACGCAGCCGCGATATCCTCTTTCTTCATGACACGGATTCCTTTTGCGCCGTAACTCTCAGCCAATTTGATAAAATTCGGCGTGTATTCCGGGTACTCTTCTCCGTCTGTTCTGCGGGAAAGTGCACCGGCGCGCAGGTTTGTCATGCTGTACCGTTTGCCGTAAAACAGCTTCTGCCACTGGCGTACCATGCCGAGGTATTCATTATTGAAGATACACAGGATGACCGGCAGCTCCTCGAGAACGGCAGTCGCCAGCTCCTGAATATTCATCTGCATACCGCCGTCACCGGAAATCGCGATGACCGGTTTGTCCGGGTTGCCGATTTTTGCTCCGATCGCGCCCGGAAGGCCGTATCCCATCGTTCCAAGGCCGCCGGACATGATGATCTGGCGGTTTTCGGTAATGTCGACGTACTGACTTGTCAGCATCTGGTGCTGTCCGACGTCGGTGACGATAATCGCATCGTCAAACTGCTCGTTGATCGCGTTGAAAATATCGAGCGGTCCCATCACGCCGTTCTGGCGCATCGTCAGCGGATGCTCGTTCTTCCAGGCATCGATCTGGGCAAGCCATTTCGATGTGGAGCATGGCTCTACGTACTCTGCCATCTTCGTGATCGCCTCTTTTGCATCGGCTACGATCGGGATATCGACATGGATGTTTCGAGAGATCGAAGCGGTGTCTATGTCGATGTGGACGATCTGCGCGTGCGGGGCAAATTCATGCAGCTTTCCGGTGATACGGTCATTGAAACGTGTTCCGATCGAGAACAGCAGATCGCACTCGCTGACTGCCATATTCGCCGCATACGCGCCGTGCATGCCAAGGTTTCCGATGAACAGCGGATGTTTCGTGGAGATCGCGCCGCGTCCCATAACGGTTGTGACAACCGGCACCTGTGTTTTCTCGACCACTTCGCGGAACACTTCCTGCGCATGTGCGATGTTGACGCCGCCGCCGGCAAGGAACAGCGGGCGTTTTGCTTTCGAAAGCATCTTTAACGCACGTTTTAACTGGCCGATATGAACGCTGGTGTTCGGTTTGTAGCCGCGGATGTTGACGTTTTTCGGATACTCTGCGCTGCCGAACTCTGCCATGACATCTTTTGGAAGGTCAATGAGAACCGGGCCCGGTTTTCCGGTGCGTGCGATGTAGAATGCCTCTTTGATGATGCGTCCGAGATCTTCACGGTTTCTTACCGTCACGCCGTATTTCGTGATGCTGCGGGTGATGCCGACGATATCAACCTCCTGGAATGCATCGTTTCCGATGAGGTGGCGGGCTACCTGTCCGGTGAAGCAGACAAGCGGAACGCTGTCGTAGTTTGCCGTTGCAAGACCGGTGACCAGGTTGGTTGCGCCAGGGCCGCTGGTAACGAGGCATACGCCGACTTTTCCTGTCGTTCTCGCATAGGCATCCGCCTCATGCACCAGCGCCTGCTCGTGGCGCGGCAGAACGATTTTGATTTCATCCTGTTTGTAAAGCTCATCGCTGATATCAATGGTGCAGGCTCCCGGATAACCGAAGAGATACTCGACACCCTCCTCCTTCAGAGCCTTTACCAGAAGTTTGTTTCCTGTAATCTGTTTCATATGAAAACCTCCTGTTCTAAATTTGCTGCATAAAAAATCCCCGAACATAAAACACCTTTTCTGTGCCTTACGTTCAGGGAGAATGTTTCCATCCACGGTACCACCTGAATTCCAGAAGAATACACTTCTGCTCATTCCGTACAGGATTTAACTTTTTTCATCCGATACGGCATCCCGGTAACGTGGGAACTACGTTGGAGCCTACTTGGAAAACATTGCTGTCCGCTTTTTCTGTTCAGTCCACTGCTCGAGGGCTACTTCCGCAGGCACGCTCACGGAGATTCTCACCAGCCATCTCCTCTCTTTGCTTTGCGCCGCCAGGTACTCCTCCCTGTCACTGCATTTTAGGTTTTGTTTTTTCTTAAATTACTGTCTATTATAGTCGGAAATGCCGCTCGTTGTCAATCGTTTCGCGCCCTTTTCTTGACTTTTCGCCCTGCGCGTGCTTTACTTAATCAGGTTTGTCTAATTAAAATAAGGAGTTTATACCCATGATGATTACATACACACAGGAAGAACTCTCTTCCATTGTCCACGCATTTGCTTTCCCGGGAACGATTACAGACTGGACGCCGCACGGGAACGGCCATATCAACGATACGTTTCTGGTGCGCTCCACCGAAAACGGCGTCCTCCGCAAATCGATTCTGCAGCGCATGAACCGCACCGTTTTCCACAATCCAACGGAGCTGATGCAGAATATTGCACAGGTAACATCATTTCTGCGGAAAAAAATCACAGCCGCAGGAGGAGATCCATTCCGCGAGACGCTGAACCTGATTCCGACGACAGACGATGCCTGGTTTTTCGTCGATGAGCGCGGAGAATTCTGGCGCGCATTTCTCTTTATTTCCGATGCGTCCTGCTATGATGCCGTGACAGATCCAAAGCTGTTTTACGAGACCGGTAATGCTTTCGGCCGCTTCCAGCAGATGCTCTCCGATTTTCCGTCCGCCTCTCTTTTCGAGACGATCCCGGATTTCCACAACACACCGCTCCGCTACCAGGCGCTTTTACAGGCGGTACAGGCGGATCCGAAAGGACGGCTGAAAAACGTTTCGGATGAGATGGCGTTTTTCCTCGACCACGCAGACGATTACGGCGTAGCCGAGCGCATGAAGGCCTCGGGCGAGCTGCCGCTCCGCGTAACGCACAACGATACGAAGCTGAACAACATTATGATTGATGACAAAACCGGCGAGGGCATCTGCGTCATCGATCTAGACACCATTATGCCGGGACTGTCGATCTTTGACTTCGGAGATTCCATCCGCTTCGGCGCGAATACGGCCGCTGAGGACGAACAGGATGTCTCGAAGGTGTCTCTTTCCCTTCCTCTCTTTGAGAGCTATACAAAGGGCTTTCTCGCAGGCTGCGCAGGCTCTTTGACCCGCGCGGAAGTCGAAATGCTGCCGATGGGTGCAAAATTAATGACCCTCGAATGCGGCATCCGTTTTCTCGCCGATTACCTGATGGGCGATACCTACTTCAAAACCGCTTACCCGGAGCACAACCTCGTACGGGCGCGGACACAGATCGCGCTTGTAGCGGATATGGAGGAGAAATGGGGCGAGATGGAGAACATCGTCGCACGGGCTTCGTTTTCCCACTAAGCACCCGCATAAATTCACAGCATCAAAAAGACACAGCTGGAAGTATCTTTCTGCCTCCTGCTGTGTCTTTTTTGTTAATATGTTTTATATTATGCTCTCGGAACGCTGACAATCCGCAGATCGTATTTCTTCAGCATCTCACCGCCCTGTACTTTCTCGCCGGTCAGGATATCTTCTTTTCCGTCGAAGACTGCCGGAAGCGGAATCTCCTCATCTTTGAAGTTGATGATAAAATACAGATCCTCGCCGTCTGCCTGGCGTTTTGTGATCTCGAGTGCTGTTGCTTCTCCAATCACCGGCCGGATGGCTGCGCCGTCTGCTGCCATAGCAAGAACTTTTGCAAGGCCGCTCTCAGAAAGGTCGGTTCCGACATAATATACGGTTCCTTTTCCGAACTGATTTTTTGCAACAGCAGTCATGCCTGCATAGAAATCGTTCTCATACTGTGCGATTTCTTCAGCTCCTTCGAGGTGCATCAGGTCGCATACGAGACGGCACTCTTCCTCGGTTCCGTCTGCGAAACGGATCTTGTTTCTCTGCTCCGGTGCAAGAGCGTCGATCTCTTCTACCCATACGCCTGCCATTTTTCTGAGCGGTCCCGGGTATCCGCCGAGATGAACGTTGTCCGACTGTCCGACGATACCGCTCATGTAGGTGGTGATGAGGGTTCCGCCTGCCTGTACATAAGCCTCCAGGCTCTCTGCCACACCGTCTTTTACCATGTAGAGAACCGGTGCTGCAACGAGGTCATATTTGGAGAAGTCCGCGTCGATCGGGATCATATCGACAGCGATGTTCTTGTTATAGAAGTAATTGTACATCTGCTCGATCTGGTCTACGTAACGTAAATCGCGGTTCGGTCCGCTGGTGTACTCCAGTGCCCAGTAGTTTTCCCAGTCGAAGATGATGCCGACTTTTGCGTGGTTCTCGGAGCCCATCACACGGCTTCCGATTTTCTCCAGTTCTTTTCCGAGCTGGGTTACCTCACGGAAGACACGGGTATCTGCGGTTCCTGCGTGTGCGATAACAGCACCATGGAATTTCTCGCATCCGCCGACGCTTCTTCTCAGCTGGAAGAACTGAATCGTGTCTGCGCCGTGTGCAACGGTCTGATAGCTCTGTGCGCGCATCTGGCCCGGTTTCTTTAAGGAGTTGTACGGCTGCCAGTTCTGCTGGCTCGGAGTCTGCTCCATCAGCATGAACGGTGCGTCTTTGAGGCCGCGCATCAGGTCGTGGGTCATAGCTACGTGGCTCCATGGTGTATTGTAGCTCGGGTAGTTGTCCCAGGATACGATATCCATTTCTTTTGCCCACTTGAAGTAGTCGAGACCTTTGTACGTTCCCATCAGGTTTGTGGTGATCGGTGTTTCTTTGTCGTATTTGCGGATCGCGTCACGCTCCATTTTGTAGTTGTTCAGCATGCCGTCGGAGTTGAAACGCATGTAGTCGAGGGACATTCCTGCAAATGCAGTGCCGCTTCCCCATGGCATTCCGTCTCCCAGATCGTTCGGCGGTACAATCTCGTCCCAGTCGTAGATGGTGTGGCCCCAGAACTCCATGTTCCATGCCTTGTTGACTTCATCGAGTGTTTTGTATTTGTCTTTCAGCCATACGCGGAACGCTTTTGCACAGTTCTCGCAGTAGCACTCGCCGCCGTACTCATTGCTGATGTGCCAGCAGACGATGTTTTTGTTGTCGCCGTAACGCTCTGCCAGTTTTTCTGCCAGGCGCTTTGCATATTTCTGGAAAACCGGGCTGTTCGGGCAGGCATTGTGGCGATGACCGAATTTGTGATGGCGTCCTTCGAAATCGGTTCTTGCCACTTCCGGATAACGGTGTACCATCCATGCCGGGAGTGCGCCGGTGGATGTTGCCATGACGATCTGGACGTCCTCTTTTGTCAGGGTGTCTACGATCTCATCGAGCTCTGTAAAGTCGTACTCATTCTCGGACGGCTGGATTTTTGCCCAGGAAAATACGTTGATCGTGGTGCTGTTGATGCCGGCCTGATGGAAAAGTTTCATATCCTCATCCCAGATCTCTTTTGGCCACTGGTTTGGGTTGTAGTCTCCTCCGTATAACATTTTTTTGAATTTTGGCTGCATTTTTTTGATTCCTCCTGTGTTTGGATATCTCGTTTTGATGGCTCTATTATATACTGGTCTTTGTGAGAAAAGTATGATATGCTTGTCTAAAAAGTATGAATTTTCGAAACTCATTCCGGAATCTTATTTTAGACTTTTCTTTCAGAAAGGAACTGACTGTTATGCCTATTTTTTTTAAACCATCCGCCTCTGATTTTTCCCTCTCCGCTGACAGCATCGGCAACCGCTGGCTGCAGGAGCCCGTTGTGCGCCCGAACGGATTCCCCTTATATCACTGGATTCAGACGGAACGCAGCGAAGGGCTGCTGACCCTCGAAGGTCAGGAACTTTTGCTGAAACCAGGTGATGGTGTTCTGATTGCTCCGCATGTGCCGCATGAATACCGCGAAAACGACGGCAGCGGGATGTGGTTTACATCCTTTCTGACCTTTGACGGAAAGCTCTCCGATGATCTCTATAAAATCTGTGCCGTCTCGCCGTATCTTTTCGTTCCGGCCTCAGAGGGCGCGTGGTTTCAGGAATGGATTGACCGCATAATCGACTCACATTTTCTGAAAAATGACATCGACGATGCTGCGCTCTCCGTCGGATGCTTTGAGTTCCTGACACGCCTTTCCCAGCTCCGCACCGGCCTTTCCCGGACGGAGCATCCGCTGTATCTCCAGTATGTCCGCCCGGCAATGCAGGAAATCGAAAGTCATCTTTCCAACCCGCTCAATGTGGATGATCTCGCGGAACAGCTCCATATCACACCGCAGTATCTGACACGCCTGTTCCAGCGTTTTGTCGGCAGCTCTGTCCGCTCGTACATCAGCGTTCTGCGCATCAGCCGCGCCAAGGAGCTTCTCATCAGCCGTCCCTACACTACGCTCGACGGCATCGCCGCTCTCTGCGGCTACCGCGATGTCAGCTACTTTATCTCGGTTTTCCGCCAGCAGACCGGGACAACGCCGAAGCAGTTCCGGAAGCTGTACGGCATATAATCTGAAACACCCCTCTTTCCGGCGCAAAAAAAGATCCTCCGTCTCATTTCACAGACGAAGGATCTTTTTTCGTTCTCTCTTATTTCATGCTTTTCAGAATGCTTCTCGCAACCGACAGTCCGTTTGCGCTTGCCTGCTGGAGGCCGCGGGTTACGGATGCGCCGTCGCCGATGGCGCGGAGGCCTTTGACGCTGGTGCAGAAGTCTTTGTCTACGACAACTTTGTTGGAATAGAATTTGACTTCTACGCCGTACAGCAGTGTCTCATCGCTGGCGATACCCGGTGTTACTTTGTCGAGGGCTTCGATCATCTCGGCAATGTCGACCATGATACGGTGCGGGAATACCAGGGAAAGGTCGCCCGGAACGGCATCTTTTAAGGTCGGGATCAGGTTATTGCGGCAGAGACGCTCTTCTGTCGTTCTTCTTCCGCGTTTGAAATCGCCGTACGTCTGAACGAGGATCTTGCCGTCGCAGAGCATGTTGGAAAGCTGTGCGATCTGTTTGCCGTACTCGATCGGGGTTTTAAATGGTTTCGTAAAGTTCTTGGATACCAGGAGGGCAAAGTTCGTGTTGTTTGTCTTGAACTCCTGGGATTTGTAGGCGTGACCGTTTACAACTGCCAGACCGTTTTCATAATACTCAGTTGCCACCTCACCGGACGGGTTCGTACAGAAGGTACGCACTTTGTCGTCAAAAGTCGGGGTATAGTAAACGAGTTTTGCCTCGTACAGGTTCTTGTTCAGGAACTCCATGACCTCGTCGCGGACTTCCACGCGGACACCGATATCGACGGTTCCGACCTCGGTCTCGATGCCGTGGCCGTTGCAGATATGTGAGAACCAGTCGGCTCCCTCGCGACCTACTGCGGAGACAATCTCATCTGCCTCGTAAACCGTTCCGTCCTCAAGTGTTACAGCTGTCGCACGGCCGTCCTTGATCGTAATATCATTGACCATCGTGTTGAATTTCATTTCCACGCCGATCTCTTTTAAGTGATCCTCGAGGCGGCTGTAAATCTTGTAGCCCTCCTCAGTTCCGAGATGGCGGATTGGACATTCGATCAGCTTCAGGTTGGCGTTGATCGCTCTGCGGCGGATCTCACGGATCTCTTTTTCTTTATCGACACCGTAAACATTCTTGTCTGCGCCGAAATCCAGATAGATCTGGTCGGACTCATGGATCAGCTCAACCGTCTTTTCATATCCTAAAATCTCCGGCAGATTTCCACCGACATCCGGGGAAAGAGAAAGCTTTCCGTCGGAAAATGCGCCTGCTCCGGCAAATCCCGTTGTGATCGAGCACGGTTTGCAGTTCACGCATTTTTTCGTTTTTCTCTTTGGACACTGACGGCTCTCGATCGAACGTCCTTTTTCGATCATCAGCACCTTCAGATCCGGTTTTTCTTTCAGCAGTTCATAGGCACAGAAAATACCTGACGGGCCTGCGCCGATAATAATGACATCATATTTCATTCTTTTTTAATTTCCTCTTGTTTTTTATCCCATCACGATCAGATACTGACCGTCCGGCAGGGCAAAGACTTCGCTCTGCTCTTCTAATTCTGCATCCGACATTTCTTCCACGTCCATGCCCTCTTCTTCCATGTAGGCGCGCACGTCGTCCAGATTGTCGGCAACGACTGCAAAGCAGTCCTCCAGAAAGGCCTCTGCCTCATCGTAATTTTCAGCCACCGGCTCGTCGAATAACTGGCCCTGATTCATTAAAAATGTGTTGATGCATTCTTCAGTATATTCTCCCATTCTGGTTTTCTCCTCTGTTCGTTTTATTTTTCCTGATTCTTTCTGTGAAAAAGCGTTAAGATTTCCTCCGGCCGGTCGAGCAGCTCCATCGCATGGTTGTCGATCAGCTCCTGGCGCGGGCGGAATCCCCACGTCACACCAACGGTAAACATGCCTGCGGCGTTTCCGGTCTGCATATCCGTATTGGTATCGCCAAAGTACAGGCACTCTTCCGGTCTGGCACCGAGTGCGTCTGCAATCGCGAGCGCACCGATCGGAGACGGCTTTCTCGGGATTTCTGCGGTCTGCCCCTGAATCCGGTTGAAAAAGCCCGGTCCGTACACGCTCTCCACGACGTGGATGGCCGCCTCGTGCGGCTTGTTGGAACATACGGCAATCGGAACTTCTTCCCGCAGCGCGGTCAGGGTTTCCCGCATATTAGGATACGGTTTTACGTGATACAGCGGGTCCTCGTTGAACCACGCGCGGCCAAGGCGGATGCCCTCCTGCAGATAGTTGAGTTCTGCATCTCCGGCGTCTTTTAAAGTGCGCTCCACTGCCAGATCGAAACCGTCTCCGGCGTAAAAGTTGAAGGCTTCTACCGGGCGCGGCACAAGTCCAAAATGTTCCAGAACGCGGTTGACTGCGTGCGCAATCGACTCTACAGTGTCTGCGATGGTGCCGTCCAGGTCAAAGATACAAGCTTTTATCATATTCTGACTTCCCTTCTTTGTCTCTTTTGTTCTTCGATTTTCTTTCTTCTCTCTCTTCTTGTCCGCAATCATTATATCCTGTATTTTTTCCCTGCGCAACCATATTTTCTTTTCCGGCACTTTATGCTAAAATGAAACTGTTTTTCAGATTCTTGGAAAGGAAAAAAAGAGAATATGAATCAGACTGTGAAAATATTTTTTACCGATATGGATGATACCCTGCTGAATTCCGAAAAGCAGGTGACAAAAGAAAACATGGATGCCATTTCAGAGGCACTTGCTGCCGGCCACAAAATTGTGTTCAACACCGGCCGACCGCTCTCCGGCTTTCTGCCGATCTTAAAAGAGCTCGGACTCGACCGCGAAGGCTGCTATGCCATCGCATTCAACGGCGGACTGATTTACGACTGCGCGGCAAAGAAAACGCTGTACCGCCGCACGATTCCGCTCAAATATGCACGCGTGATCTTTGAAAAAACGCAGGAGGCAGGCCTCTACTGCCACACCTACTCCGACACCTCCCTTCTCTGCCGCCATGCAGGCGAGGAAACGCGCGTTTACACACAGGCAATCCACATTCCCGTCGTGGAAGATCCGCTTCTGCCGGAGCACCTCGCCGAGGAACCATGCAAGATGATTGTGATTGATCTCCACGACCGTGCAAAAATGGACGCTTACCGCGCTGCCATGGAGACGTGGGCAAAAGGAAAAATTTCGATGTTCTACTCCAGCCCGCATTACCTCGAGCATGTCCCGGAACACGTTTCCAAGGGCCATGCCGTGAAAAAACTCTGCGAGCTTCTTCAGATTCCGCTTGCCAACACCGTGGCTGCCGGAGATCAGGAAAATGATATTTCGATGATCGAGGCCGCTGCCGTCGGTGCCGCCATGAAAAATGCGACCGATGCCGTAAAGGCGAGTGCCGATTATATCACGGAAAACGACTGCAATCACAGCGGCGTGGCGGAGATTCTTCGTAAGTTTATCCTTGCCTGATGCTGTTTCTGTGTCAGGAAACCTTCTTTTTCTTGTTTTCTTTGGCACTTTTTCCGAATTCTGTAAGATTTTACTTTCTTTTTTGTTGAAACTGTATTACAATAGTTTCAAAGGACGGCATTTGAAAGGAGACTTGAATCGAGATGTCACGGAAATCAAAACGTATTCTGCTTACTCTGGCTTCTGCCGCTGTCGGCGCAGCCTGCGGTGCGGCAGTCTATTTTATCCGGAAAGGAAAAGCAGATCTTGAAACAGATTTTGGCGATTTTAAAGACGAATTTGAAGAGGAAGAGCCTGCTCCTGCTGAACGTACTTATACGACCCTTCCGAAAACGAAAGGTGCGGAGGATGCTGCACCGGATCCGGAATCTGCAGCTTGCAATAAAGGTTCCGAAACAGCTGATACAGAAGCTGAAAGCGAAACCGCAGAGTCCGAAGAAGAAGACGCTGAAAAAGAAAGCTGTGCGGATCGTGAAGTTTCTCCACAGGAAGAAAGCGAAGTAACCACAGAATAAAACCCAAAAACAGAATATAGAAACATAAGGAAGTAATTCCTGGGGAGGGAAACCTCCCCTTTTTTATGGAAAGGAGATTGTTATGGAACTTGCAAAACGCGATGACGTTCCTGTAGAACTTACCTGGGACCTGTCTTTAATTTATCCAACCGAGGAGGCCATGCTGGCTGATGCGCAGAAAATGAAAGAATTAAGTCTTTCTATGGAAGCATCCTACAAAGGAAACCTCACCGATGCAGCCACGATCAACCACTGCCTCGACGATTACCAGGAGGTCTACCGTCTGATCACACTGACCGCCAACTACTGCGATCTCGCCGTCTCTGTCGACTATTACAACAGTGCAAACCAGACGCGCAACGACCGCATCAACAGCCTGATCTCTGAGATTTTCAGCCGTCTCACCTTTATCGAGAGCGAGCTTTCCGAACAGTCCGAGGATGTTTTGAACGAGGCCATGCAGCAGTCAGATACGAACCGCTGCTATCTCGCCGAGATTCTCCGCAACAAGGCACACCGCCTGAGCCCGGAAACCGAGCGTGCCATTTCCGCTCTGTCCCAGACCTTCTCGGCTCCGTACCAGATCTACAACATGGCAAAGCTTGCCGATATGAAATTTGATTCTTTCACCGTAAACGGAAAAGAATATCCGCTCGGCTACTCCCTGTTTGAGGATAATTACGAGTACGAAAAAGACACCGATATCCGCCGCAGTGCATTCTCCGCCTTTTCTGCAAAAATCAGACAGTACGAAAATGTAACGGCAGCTGCTTACAATGCCCAGCTGCAGACAGAAAAGACCATGGCCACGCTGCGCGGCTTCGATTCCGTCATCGATTCTCTGCTGTTCCCGCAGCAGGTCAGCCGTGAGCTGTACAACCGCCAGATCGATCTCATCACCACCCGCCTGGCTCCGCATATGCGCAAATATGCCCGCCTGCTGAAAAAGGTTCACAACCTTGACCGCATGACCTTCGCCGATCTGAAAATCGCCGTCGACCCGGAGTACGATCCGTCTGTCACGATCGAGGAATCAAAACAGTACATCGAAAAAGGCCTTGCCATTCTCGGTGATGATTACGTTTCCATGATTCAGGAGGCCTACAAAAAACGCTGGGTTGACTTTGCACAGAACCAGGGAAAATCCACCGGCGGCTTCTGTGCCAGCCCGTACGGAAAAGGTTCCTTTATTCTCTTAAGCTGGAATAACCGCATGGCAGATGTTTTCACGCTGGCGCATGAACTCGGCCACGCCGGCCATTTCCGTCTCTGCAACGGCGCACAGGCGATTCTCGATACCGAGGTTTCCTCTTATTTTGTCGAGGCGCCGTCTACCATGAACGAGCTTCTTATGGCTCATTATCTGCTGAAAACGACCCCGGACAAACGGTTCCGCCGCTGGGTTTTAAGCTGTATGATCAGCAACACATATTATCATAACTTCGTCACCCATCTGATGGAGGCTGCTTACCAGCGCGAGGTTTACAAGCTCATCGATGCCGGCGACAGCGTACAGGCTGAGACGTTAAGCAGCATTATGAAAAAGACCCTGCAGAAGTTCTGGGGCGATGATGTGGAAATTTCCGATGACGCAGCGCTCACCTGGATGCGCCAGCCGCATTACTATATGGGACTTTACTCCTACACCTACAGCGCCGGACTGACCGTTGCCACACAGGTCTGCAAGCGCATCGAAACCGAAGGCCAGACCGCTGTCGATGACTGGAAAAAGGTACTGACCGCCGGAAGCACGAAGACACCGGAAGAGCTGGCAAAAATGGCCGGCGTTGATATCTCGACGGATGCACCGCTTCTCGATACGATCGAGACGATTGGATCGATCATCAATGAGATCTGCGAGCTGACCGAAGAGCTGGGCTGCTGATCCTGTCCGCATTGTAACTCTCTATCAAACAGTAAAAACGGATTGTTCCGTCAGTTTTTGTTACTGGCGAAGCAATCCGTTTTTTTCATATCTTTTTTCACGCATTCCAGCACTTTTTCAGAATCGCAGCTGCCTCTGCAATCTCCTCCTCAGAAAGCCCGGCGTACCCAAGCAGTACTGTGCCGCCCTGTACGGGATCTGCGGCAGCGCCGATGCAGTACCGTTCCAGCCCGTACACGCGCACGCCATCCTCTTTTGCCCGCTGCACCGCCTCCGCTTCGGAAAGTCCTCTCGGCAGGTGGACCAGCACATGGACGCCCGCATTCTCGCCGGACACCGTGTACTCCCGCCCAAACTCCTTCAGAAGCCGGATCAGCAGGTCGTGTTTCCCTTTATACTGTGCACGCATCCGGTTCAGATGGCGCTCGAACGCGCCGCTCCGCATAAACTCTTCCAGAATCTTCTGGTCCGTCTTTGAAACTGTCGCAGAAAAGCATCTTCCGTTCTCCTCGTAGGCAGGCAGCAGCGTCTCCGTCAGCACCATGTAGCTGATGCGGATGGACGGCGCAATCGCCCGCGAAAACGTTCCAAGATAGATCACTTTTCCCTCTGTGTCATTGCCCTGCAGTGCCGGGATCGGGCGGCCCTTGTAGCGGAATTCACTGTCGTAATCATCCTCAATCAGATACCGCCCATTTTCCCTCGATGCCCACGCAAGGAGCTGCATCCGCCGCTTCATCGGCATGACCATGCCCATCGGGAACTGGTGCGACGGCATGATGTACGCCAGATCCGCCCCGCTTTTTTCCAGCTCCGCCGGCCGCATGCCCGCTTCGTCCATCGAAATCGTACACATCGCATAGCCGAGCTTCGCAAAACAGCGGTAGGCACTGATGTAGGTCGGATTTTCCATCGCCACTTTATGGCCACGCCCTAAGATCACCGAAAGCAGCATCAGCAGATAATCATTTCCCGCCCCGACGATGATCTGCTCCGTGCGGCAGTTCACGCCGCGTGCGTGGTGCAGATAGTCGCGGATTGCCTCCCGAAGACCGTGCTCGCCCTTCGCATCCCCGAGCTGGAACAGGCTGTCATCTGCGTCCAGCAGGACTTCTTTCGAGATCTTCTTCCAGCTGTTCTGCGGAAATCCGCCCGGCGCCGTACCGGTCACGGCAAAATCGTAGCGGAACGGCATCTGTTCCGCGGCATCATCCTCTTTTGTCTCCTCTTTCTTTTCATCGAGGCGGTACAGCCCCTCAATCTCACAGACAAAGTAGCCTTTGCACGGCACACTCTCCAGATACCCTTCGGATACCAGCTGCTCATACGCCAGATCCACGGTACTCCGGCTCACCGACAGATAGCCCGAAAGCGCCCGCGCCGACGGCAGCCGCTCCCCTGCACGGATCCGTCCGCCGCGGATTTCCTCGCGGATAAAACCGTAGATCTGCTCATAGAGCGGTGTCTTCCGATGCGGATCCAGCGAAATCGTCAATTCATTCATCTTCCCATCTCCCCTGACAAAAAGAACAGCCGCTTGGGATGTCGGTTTCATCCAGGCGGCTGCTCTGTTCCATTTCAAAATTCTTATTTATTTCGCTGCCGGCAGCTTGAAAGAGCTCTTCAGGGATACGATACGGTTGAACACCAGCGCATCCTCTTTGGAATCTTTTGCGTCTACACAGAAGAATCCGTTTCTGACAAACTGGAAGCTGTCATATGCTTTCGCATCTTTTAAAGACGGCTCCAGATAGCACTCTTTTAATACGGTCAGGGAATTCGGATTCAGGTTCATGGAACCATCCTCGTTGTAAACGCCCTTCTCCTCGTCGATCAGGTTTTCGTACAGACGGCACTCTGCTTTGACGGCGGTCTTTGCTGCTACCCAGTGGATTGTTCCTTTTACTTTTCTTCCGTCCGGGGAATTTCCTCCCTTGGACTCCGGATCGTACGTTCCATGGATTACGGTAATATTTCCGTTCTCGTCTTTCTCGCATCCGGTGCAGGTGACGAAGTATGCGTTCATCAGGCGGACTTCATTGCCCGGGAACATACGGAAGTATTTGCGGACCGGCTCCTCCATGAAGTCTTCGCGCTCGATGTACAGTTCTCTTCCGAACGGTACCTGACGGCTGCCAAGCTCCGGATTCTCGAGGTTATTCTGTACTTCCAGCATCTCAATCTGGTCTTCCGGGTAGTTGTCGATGACAAGTTTCACCGGATTTAAGACTGCCATGGTACGGGCTTTTTTCAGCTTCAGATCCTCGCGGATGCAGTACTCCAGCATCGCATAGTCAACGGAGCTGTTTGCTTTTGATACACCGCACAGATCTACGAATTTCTTGATGGACTCCGGTGTAAAGCCTCTGCGGCGGAGTGCTGCGATGGATACGAGACGCGGGTCATCCCAGCCGTCTACCACGCCGTCCTCTACCAGCTTTTTGATGTAACGTTTTCCGGTAACCACGTTAGTCAGATACAGCTTTGCAAACTCAATCTGGCGCGGCGGCATCGGATATTCCAGCTCGCGTACAACCCAGTCGTACAGCGGACGGTGGTCCTCAAACTCCAGCGTACAGATAGAATGGGTAATGCCTTCGATGGCGTCCTCGATCGGATGCGCGAAGTCGTACATCGGGTAGATGCACCAGGTATCGCCGGTTCTGTGGTGATGCATATGGGCTACACGGTAGATAACCGGGTCTCTCATGTTGATGTTCGGTGATGCCATATCGATTTTCGCACGGAGTACTTTGCTTCCGTCCTCGAATTCGCCGTTTTTCATGCGCTCGAACAGGTCCAGGTTTTCCTCTACGGAACGATTGCGGTACGGGCTCTCTTTTCCAGGCTCGGTTAAGGTTCCGCGGTACTCACGGATCTCCTCTGCGGACAGATCGCAGACGAATGCTTTTCCTTTTTTGATCAGTTTTACGGCTGCCTCATACATCTGTGGGAAATAATCGGATGCGTAGTACAGATGATCTTTCCAGTCTGCACCAAGCCACTGGATATCGGCTTTGATGGAATCAACAAACTCGGTTTTCTCTTTCGTCGGGTTTGTATCATCGAAACGCATGTGGAACTCTCCGTTGTACTCCTGTGATAAACCGTAGTTTAACAGGATGGATTTTGCATGTCCGATATGAAGATAGCCGTTTGGCTCCGGCGGGAATCGTGTGCAGACATGGTCGTAAACGCCCTCTGCCAGATCTTTGTCAATCGCAAGCTCGATAAAATTTTTGGAAACAACTTCTTTTTCTTCCATAATAAGGTCAGGCCTCCCTCGAATCTTTTCGTTTGGAGCACTGCCCCGAAAAGGGCGCAAAATGCTCTGTGTATTTTATCACTATAACACAAAAGCATTCTCCTGCAAAGCATTTTTTTCGATACACAAAGCCGCCGGAGCGGACCGGTGCCTATTCTTCTGCCTCGTGTGCGGTCACCTGGCGGTGCTCCACGGAGGTCGAGAACACGATCTGCGTCCGCGTCCGTCCAAAATGCTGCAGCTCGCCGATAAACTGGTCGAGCTCAATGGTACTAACAAAAAGGCCCTCAATGAGCATGGAGTAATCACCGGTAACGCAATTACATTCCACGACATTGTGGACCTTTTCAATATAGGGATAAAATTCTTTTTTCTGAACCGGCTCAACCTCAAGGTTGATGAACGCTTTGATCGGATATCCCAAAAGCGCCGGATTTAATTTGACCTGATATCCTGTAATGTAGCCTTCCTTCTCCAGCCGCTCAATTCTGGCGGAAACTGCCGGGGAAGATAAAAATACGTGTTCCGCGATTTCTTTCAGCGGCATCCTGGCGTTTTCCCGAAGGAGATTCAGGATTTTTGCATCGATGTGATCGAGCTCATGGCGCATCGCATCGTTCTTGCTTTTTTCATGTTTCATACGCTGCTCTCCTGTTTTTTTCACTTTTATACTGTTCAGCATATCACGTTCGCCGTTTTTTGTCTACGAAAACGTGTCCTCGCGGAAACTGCTTTCGAAAAATAAGTAAAAGTGCCTCTTCCCCTTGGTATTTAAAATCAAATGCAAAAATAAATAAGATTCCACAGTTCTTCGGCGGCGGTATTTACAAATTTCTGCCCTGGTGTTATTCTTCCGGTATCGAAAGGCAAAGCAAGAATTGTTTCAGACAATATACACAACTCAATGCGTGCAGAAAGAAGGAGATTATTATGAAAACAAGAATTGAAGCAGATTCCATTGGTTCCCTTGAAGTCCCATCCGACGCCTACTACGGGGTACAGTCCCTGCGGGCAAAACGGAATTTTCCCATCACGGGAACGTCGATCCACCCGGTCATGATCCAGAATCTGGCGAAAATTAAAAAGGCAGCTGCCATCTCCAACCGCGAAGCACAGAGACTGCCGGAGGAAAAAGCGGCTGCCATTATCTATGCCTGTGATGAAATCATTGCCGGCAAATTAAAAGACCAGTTCATCGTTGACGGCATCCAGGGCGGCGCCGGAACGAGTGCTAATATGAACGCAAACGAAGTCATCGCAAACCGCGCCATCGAAATCCTGGGCGGCACCAAGGGTGATTATACCATTGTCCACCCGAATGACCACGTCAACATGGCACAGTCCACAAACGACGTTATCCCAAGTGCAGGAAAACTGACCGTGCTCGATCTGCTCCCGGATCTTCTGCATGCGCTCGAGTCACTCCACGCAGCACTGCTCGATAAGTCCCAGGAATTTGACCACATTTTAAAGATGGGAAGAACCCAGCTTGAGGACGCTGTTCCGATGCGTCTCGGCCAGAGCTTCCACGCTTACGCAACGATGATCGAGCGTGATATCCGCCGGATCGAACGCGCCAGAAAAGAGCTGTTCACCCTGAACCTCGGCGGAACAGCCATCGGTACGACGATCAATGCTTCCGATTACTATCTCCACCACATCGTGCCGACCCTCGCTGCTGTGACAGGCTATCCGCTGATGCAGGCGGACGATCTGTTTGACGCGACGGAGAACCTCGACGGATTTGTGACGATCTCCAACACGTTAAAGACCTGCGCCGTCAACCTCTCCAAGATGTGCAACGACCTGCGCCTGCTGTCCAGCGGACCGCGGACCGGATTCGGCGAGATCAACCTGCCGCCGATGCAGAACGGATCCTCGATTATGCCGGGCAAGATCAACCCGGTTATCCCGGAGGTTGTGACACAGGTTGCCTTCCATGTCATCGGAAACGACACCACAATCACGATGGCGGCTGAGGCTGGCCAGATGGAGTTGAACGCGTTTGAGCCGGTTGTCTTCTACTCCCTGTTCTCTTCCATCACCTCGATGACAGGCGCTGTGAATACGCTTGTGAAGAACTGTATTCTCGGCATTACCGCAAATGAGAAACGGTGCGAGGATCTCGTTTCGAAGAGTGTCGGCATCACAACGGCGCTCTGCCCGTATATCGGATACCAGAAAGCGGCCTCGATTGCAAAGAAATCGCTGAAGACGGGCGAGAGTGTTACTTCTCTGGTTCTGAAAGACGAACTGCTGACACAGAAACAGCTCGACGACATTCTCGATCCGTACGCTCTGACCGGACCGGAACTGCCGGCAGAAGACGATCTGGCTGGCTGAATGTAACTGCTGCTTTCCTTCATAATTTCTTAATGATACGCAAAAAGGCTTCCCGGATTTTCTTGCTGTCCGGGAAGCCTTTTTCTGTCGTTTTCTTTTATATCAAACTCTGTTTAGATTCTCGCTACGCCGCTCTTCCTTGCTGCCTCTGCAACGGCTGCTGCCACCGCATCTTTGACACGCGGATCAAAGGCTGCCGGGAGGATGTAGTCTGCGTTCAGCTCTTCATCGCTTACCAGGCCTGCGATTGCGTAAGCTGCTGCGACCTTCATTTCATCGTTGATATCAGATGCTCTCACATCGAGCGCTCCGCGGAAGATGCCCGGGAAGCAGAGTACGTTGTTGACCTGGTTCGGGTAATCGCTTCTTCCTGTGCTGACAACGGCTGCTCCTGCTGCTTTCGCCTCGTCCGGGAAAATCTCCGGCGTCGGATTTGCGCAGGCAAAGATGATCGGATCTTTTGCCATCGTACGTACCATATCGGGAGTGAGCGTACCCGGCGCAGAAACGCCAATAAAAATATCGGCTCCTTTGATTACCTCTGCAAGCGTGCCCTTCTCATGGTTGTAGTTTGTGATCTTCGCCATCTCCTCTTTGATCGGGTTGAGGCCGTCGCGTCCCTCGTAAATCGCACCTTTGCGGTCTGTCATGATGACGTTTTTGAGACCCATCGAAATCAGCAGGCGGATAATGGCGATTCCGGCTGCACCGGCTCCTGAGGTAACAATTTTGACTTCATCCAGTTTCTTTCCAACCAGTTTCAGCGCATTGATGACACCGGCCAGTGTGATCACGGCTGTTCCATGCTGATCATCGTGGAAAATCGGAATATCACAGCATTCCTTTAATTTCTTCTCGATCTCAAAACATCTCGGTGCGGAGATGTCCTCCAGGTTGACACCGCCGAAGCTTCCTGCGAGAAGACGCACGGTATTGACAATATCATCCACATCCTTGCTGCGCACGCAGAGCGGGATTGCATCGACACCACCGAATTCTTTAAACAGCACGCATTTTCCTTCCATGACCGGCATGCCGGCCTCCGGGCCGATATCTCCAAGTCCGAGAACTGCGGTTCCATCTGTAACAACAGCTACCGTGTTCCATCTTCTGGTCAGCTCGTAGCTCTTGTTGACATCTTTCTGAATTTCCAGGCACGGCGCCGCCACACCCGGTGTATAGGCAAGACTCAAGGCATCTTTTGTATCTACGGCCGCCCGGGAAGTGACCTCAAGCTTTCCGCGTAATTCATAGTGCATTTTTAATGATTCTTTTGCGTAATCCATCGCTTTTTTCCTCCATTTCATGTGTGACTGCGTCTCATTAATAATAGGAAGAGAGATTCACGCGTCACACGGGATGTCTGTTCGCTGCACCCCTATTATAACAAGCGTTCTCTAAATTTCAACCGGTGTTTTGATTAATGAAAAAATTTCTACTTTTCCGCCAAAAACGGCTGCTTCATTTGCGAAATTTTATCAAAAATACTCTTTTTCTTTCTCTCAGCCGCAGTCCGATCCTGCCCGGAGGGCTTTTTTTGCTTTACAGTAAAATTCAACAAAGTTTTTTATAAAGCAAAAAATCTGCCCGCCTCCCATCCTTTTCAGACTGGAAAACAGACAGATTTTTTTCTTTACTCCGCCACAATATTCTGCAGCCAGACTCCTTTCTTGACAAGGACAAATCCAATCACGCACTTGATCAGGTCAACCGACATAACCATAAAGTAGATTGCGTAGATCGAAAGTCCGGTAAAACGGCTCAGGCAGAAAGCCACCGGCACACTGACAACCCAGATGAAGACGCTGTCGAACAGGAACGTGATGATCGTTTTTCCACCGGAGCGCAGGGTAAAGTAGCTTGCATGCAGGAATGCATTGACCGGCATGAACATGGCCACTTCCACGATGAAGATTGCCGCCATGTGGCGTACTTCGTCCGTCGTGTTGTAGAGGCGTGGGAAGATTGGAGCCACGAGCGCCATCAGCGCGCCGATCACAATGCAGAGTAATACGGAAAACGTGATCAGCTTCGTATCGGTATCCTTTGCCTCTTCCATCCTTCCGGCTCCGAGGAGCTGTCCGACGATGATGGCAACGGAATCGCCGAGTGCGATGAAAACGACGTTGAACAGGTTCGAGATCGTGTTGGAGATATTCATCGCGGCTACGACATTCAGTCCACGCACGGAGTAACACTGCATCAGGATCGCAACGCCGCCTGCCCAGAACGTTTCGTTCAGCATCAGCGGTGTTCCTTTGATAAGGATCTGTTTCGTCAAAGCCGCCGGAACACGGATCGTGCGGTACAGATGCTTCGTAAAACGATATTTTTCTTTGTTTCCGTGCGTGCGGATCAGCACGATCGCCATCTCCACGTAACGGGACAGCACCGTTGCAACTGCCGCGCCGACAACTCCGAGCTGCGGTGCGCCGAATTTTCCGTAGATTAAAATATAATTAAAAATCAGATTGACAAATACGGCTGTGATACCGGCCTTCATCGGAAGCATCGTCTCGCCGCATTCGCGCAGCGTGCTGGCATAAAGCTGCACAAACAGGAACGGCGGAAGTCCTACCAGCATGACCTTCATATAAGAAATGCCATAGGCTAATGTCGCATTCATGTCCTGGCTTCCCTGATCTCCTGTCAGGTAGAGACGAATCAGAGGCTCGTGCGCACCAAGGAAAATAGTGATTGCCGCTGCCGTCAGGATCACGCCGATCCAGAGCTTGAAGCGGAAGGTGTTTCGCACACCCTCGTCGTTGCCCTGTCCGAAATACTGCGCAGTGAAAATTCCTGCACCGGATACCCCTCCGAAAATGCAAAGGTTATAGATAAAAAGAAGCTGGTTGACAATTGCAACGCCGGACATCTGCTCGGTACCGACCTGTCCTACCATGATGTTGTCGAGAAGACTGACAAAGTTGGTGATACCGTTCTGAATCATAATCGGCATCGCAACGCCAAGTACCATCAGGTAAAACCGTTTGTTCCCAATAAATTTTCTGTGTTTCTGCATGGTTTCCCCCTTTTCTTGCTGTATAAAATAAATGACATAAATCGGAGCCTTTCTGGATTTCTCCAGGCAGGCCCCGAACAGTAATGCTTATTATACACGATTCATGTTTAGAAAGAAAGATCCTTTTTATCTTTTTTCTGGCTTTTTTTGACATCTTAATTTCAGAGCATCAAACAGCCTCAACGATAAGATAAGCATAACTCCCCATATTACCCATGCCGCAAAGCACCCAATTCCCTGATGGCGGATATCTACCATTATTCCAACAATAAAAGGAAGTGACATAAACATAATTACTGCCATTATAAAATCAAAAATAATGTATAACACTATGTTTACCTTCCCTATTAAGAATCTGCTGTTTGATATTCATCCTGTATTTTCTGATTTGCCGCCTGACCAATATTAAGCTTTTCAAACATTTCTTCTGTATCCAGACTTCTGCTGTAGTACGCAGTCATCATATCCGCTGTGATCGATTTTCCAAATCTTCTGGGGCGGCTGTTGCAGATAAACTTCGATGTTGTGTCAATCACACTGTTGGTGTATTCCAGCAATCCTGTTTTATCGATATATATTCTTGAGTTTAATACGTCCTGAAAAGCATTCACCTTTGAATTTAAAAAATCGTCCCACAGCATGCCGCAAATTTTTCCACCAGCGCCACTGCCACCTTCATCACCCCGGCCAGTACCATCACAAAGATTGGGTTCTTTTTGCCTTTCTGCAGCAGAATGAGGCTGATGATAAAGATCACGACAAGACTCCAGTTCGTCTGCGCCAGCCGGATCACGGTATCTCCTTCACTACTCCAAAACGCCGTGACCAGAATTGAAATCCCTGCGGAACCGATCATCGCCACAACCGCCGGGCGGAGGGAGTGGAGGATTCCCTGGAGCATTGCCATTTCGCGGTATTTTAAATATAGCTTCGCAAGCAGTGTGACGAGAATACACGACGGCAGAATACATCCAAACGTTGCCACGAGCGCTCCTGGGATGCCTGCGATTTTAATTCCGACGAAGGTTGCCGAATTGACTGCGATCGGCCCCGGTGTCATCTGAGAGATGGTGATAAGATCCGTAAACTCCGACATCGAAAGCCAGCCGTGTCCCTGCACCACCTGTCCCTGAATCAGCGGCATGGCCGCATAGCCTCCGCCGAAGCTGAGCAGGCCGATCTGGAAAAAGCTTAAAAATAGCTGAAAATAAATCATTTCGCACCCCTCCGTTTCGCCAGAATCGTCCGCACCGCACCGATGGCACCGCAGACCAGTACAATATAAATCACGTTGACCTTGAAAAAACAGGCTGCTGCAAACGCACAGACAAGAATCACCAGCGACAGCGGATCTTTTTCTTTCACAACCCCGGCTCCCATCTCATACGTCACGGATGCAATCACGGCTCCGACGCCTGCCTGCATTCCTTCGAGCATCTGGCTCACGAAAAAATTATCCCGGAACGCCTGATAGCAGACCGAAATCACAGAGATAATCAGAAACGGCGGAATAATCGTTCCAATAATCGAAACCAGCACACCAATCATCCCCGCCAGTTTATACCCGACAACAATCGCCCCATTCACCGCAATCGGCCCCGGCGATGACTGCGCAATCGCCACCAGATCGAGCATCTCATTCTCCTCTATCCAGTGGTACTCATCCACAAATTTCTTCTTCATCAGCGTCACAATCACATAACCGCCGCCGAACGTAAATGCACTCAGATACAGCGTGGAAAGGAACAGTTTTTGCAGTACCTTACTTTTTGACTCCATTGTTTTCTTCACCTCATTTTTTCTGTTGTACCTATTCTACCATCTTTGGCACCAAAAAGCGACCCACTTGTTTTCACAAATAAGTCGCTCTTCTCGTTTTCCTATCTTATTTCTCTGCACACAGCTCCACAAACACCTGCACTGCCTCGTTTGCATTGCCGTACACGCCTGCTCCAATGCCACGCGGATGGAATCCGGCACGCTGCCGTCGTTGATAAAACTTGCCTCAATATTTTTTGCATCCCGAAGCCCCGCATACCGCTCATCGGTTCCGTTTTCTGCCACCGACGGCAGGCCTTTAATACTGGCCATCTCGTCGATCTCTTTTTCCTGCATCATAAAGCGCAGAAACTCAACCGCGATCTCTTTCTCTTCGCTGTCTTTGTTGACCGAAAATCCATACCACGGCTGCTGGTACGCGTAAGCGCCCTTGTCCCCGAGCGGTGCGTATAAGAATTCGTATTCAAACGGATTTGCGCTGAATGTCTCCGATTTGGATTCTCTCTTTTTCATGCCGCTGACACACTCGGCATTGCAGACATAGAACGGCATATCCAGATCGGTTCCGGCAATGTTCGAATAATAGAAATAACAGTCCTGTCCTTTGGAATCCTTATATTCGAGCTTTCTTTCCCCCAAGCGAATGACGCATCTTCTTTTTCCCTCACAATCATAACTGTACCTTTTGTAATAGTGTCTTTTTCTTCCTGCCCATCTCCTGCTGTTTTTTATATAACGAAAAGATCCCGGTTTCCCGGGATCTTTCTTAGTAAGCTGATGACGGGAATCGAACCCGTGACCTCCGCCTTACCAAGGCGACGCTCTACCGACTGAGCCACATCAGCACTCGCAAGTTGTTTTGTTTTTTTTGTTAGCTCCTTGCTACATTTGGTATTCTATCAAAACTATAGTGAATTGTCAACAGTTTTTTCTACAAATTTGAAAATTTTTATTTGTTCACAGATTTTTCTGCACTTTTGACAATTCGCCGTAATTTTTTCGGTCGTTTTCCCATCTCACGAACAGACCTCCCGCACTTTACTGCGGATTCTCTGCAGTGCATTGTCGATTGCCTTCGGCTGCTTTCCAAGTTTTTCTGCAATCTGCGTATAATCGTACCCTTTCAGATACAATTCCAGCACCTGGTACTCAAATTTGCTGAGCCGTTCTTTGATCCGCTCATGCATGCCGATTACGTTTTCCCGGCTGATCATAATCTCCTCCGGTGTCTCCTCGTCCACCAGGCGCAGCTCTTGCTCGGAAACCGGTTCGCTTAACGAGACGAAGCTGTTCAGCGGCTGATGCTTCTGGCACTGGGACGATGCCACTGCAGAATACATCTGACGGTCGATGCACAGGCCGGCGAAGGTGGCAAACGATGCCTCCTTCCCCGGTTTGTAGTCACGCACTGCCTTAAAAAGTCCGAGCATGCCCTCCTGGATCAGATCCTCGTGATCTCCGCCCACCAGGTACAGCGCCCTCGCCCTGGTCCGCACCAGCGATTTGTATTTGTCGATCAGATAATCGGTAATCTCGCGTTCTCCTGCCCGCAGACGCGCAATCAGCTCCTCATCCGTACAGGTATCGTAATCTTTCACCATCATATCTCTTGTATCCTTCATCTTTCTTCCGCCGGAGCGTAATGTGATTTTCCGCAATTTCTAGCAGCTTCTCTGTCTTACAATCTCATAAGCGAGCACGCCGGCTGCCACGGAAGCGTTCAGAGAGTCGATATCGCCTTTCATCGGAATTGTGGCTGTGAAGTCGCAGTTTTCTCTCACCAGACGGCTGACACCCTCTCCCTCATTTCCGATTACAAGGCCGATCGGTCCTTTGAGGTCGAGATCATACATTCTCTGTCCGTTCATGTCCGCGCAGACAAACCAGATGCCCTTTTCCTTCAGCATTTCCATGGTCTGCACCAGATTCGTCACCTTTGCCACCGGTGTGTAATTTAATGCACCTGCCGACGTTTTGGCAACGGTTGCTGTCAGGCCGACTGCGCGGTGCTTCGGCACGATGACACCATGTGCGCCTGCCAGGTTTGCGGTACGGATGATCGCACCGAGGTTATGCGGATCCTCAATGCCGTCCAGCAGAAGGATAAATGGCGGCTCTCCTTTCTCCTCTGCGCGCGCGAGGATGTCCTCAACGGTTGCATAACTGTAGGAAGCCACCTGTGCAATGACACCCTGATGCTTTCCGGTGGTGGACAGCTCGTCAAGACGTTCTTTTTCTACATAATTGATGATGGTATCGTGTTTTTTCGCCTCACGGATGATCGTGCGGATCGGGCCGTCCTGGCTGCTTGCAAGGACGAACAGCTTGTCCACGGTCTTGCCGGAGCGGAACGCCTCGATGACAGCGTTTCTTCCCTCTACCATGCCGCCTGTAAACTCCTCATCCGCCTGCTGTACTTCCTGTTTTCTGTCTCTGTCACGGTAATCTCGTTTCCCCTTAAAGTCACGTTTTTTTCCGTCTCTTCTCTCAAAATTTCTCTTGTCGTTTCTGTTGTTTTCTCTCATATCATTCCTGTTCCGCGGTCCCAAAAGCAGTGGGAACTTTTGCTTTTTCAAAAGCCCCACTGCCCTGCCGCTTCTTTTTTATTTTCTGAATCTTATCTGCTCTCACACTTCGCCAAGTCCTGCCCGGATCAGGTCGATCATCCGCTTGTAATCCCCTTTCAGGTACAGATACCCCATCACAGCCTCAAACCCGGTTGCCCGGCGGTAGTCGATCGTGGACGCATTTTTTGCCTTGGTATAAGATTTCGCATTTCTGCCTCTTTTATAAATCTGTTTTTCCTCTTCGGTAAACAGCGGCTCCAGAATTTCAATCATCGCCGACTGTTTCTCCGCCTTTACAAGCCCTGCCGCATGGCGGTGCAGCTTGTTGACCTGCATATTTGCTTTCCGCACCAGAATCGTGCGGATGACGATCTCATACGCAGCATCCCCGATGTAGGCCAGCGTAAGCGGCGAATACATGCGGATGTCATGCTGTTCCAGTCCGAATACCTCCGAAAGATAATCCTTCTCCCCGAAAACCGCCTCTGGAAAAAGCTCCTCGTTTTCTGTCTCTTTGCCCACTTCCGTCACTTCTGTTCTGTCCTTTCTTTTTTCCTCATCTGACGCAGCTCGCCCTCCAGCTCGAGCACACGGTTCGTAAGCTCCGTATTCTCCTGCTGCAGTACTTTGATATCCTCGAAAATCGGGTCCGGCAGATGAATGTGATCCATGCTTTTTCTCGGAATCCGCACATCATTCTGCTTCACAATGTGCCCCGGCACGCCGACGACGGTACAGTTCGGCGGAACCTCCTCGATCACAACCGATCCGGCTCCGATTTTGGAGTTTTCCCCGATCGTAAACGATCCGATGATCTTCGCACCGGCGCTGACCATAACATTGTCCTTCAGCGTCGGATGACGTTTCCCGGTCTCCTTACCATTACCGCCAAGCGTCACGCCCTGATACAGCGTCACGTTGTCTCCGATAATGGCTGTTTCTCCGATAATCACACCAGAACCATGATCAATAAACAATCCCTTTCCGATCGTCGCACCCGGATGGATTTCGATACCGGTTTTTCTCGCTGCCCGCTGTGAAATCCACCTGGCCAGAAAGTAATGGCCTTTCAGATATAGCTTGTGCGCCCGTCTGTACTTCAGCATAACACGAAATGAAGGATACAGCAAGACTTCCATGGGAGAATGTATCGCCGGATCCCGCTCCTGAATCACCTGAAATTCCTCTTTAAAATACGCGAAAAAACTCATCTTTCCTCTCCTTGCCTCCTGCTGGGACTTTTCCGGATTTTTATTTCTTACCATCATTCTGCATAACAGTAATATTCAAAAACGGAGCTGTTTCATCTCCGATAAAGACGAAATAGCTCCGTGGTTCCACTTTACTTTAAGGGCACACCTGCCCTCTTCTTTTCTTCTGCATAACGTGCAGGACCCGTGCCGGACTACCCACTTTTTCCGCTTCACCCGGCCAGCTTCCGGACGCACTTCAAAAACCCTCGTTTCAGGCAGCTTCCAGCCCCATTTGTCTGCCATTCTCTGTGAAACAATTCTGATTTTCTACTTTTTCCGTTCCAAGCCTTTTTCTGTTTCCGTTTGTTCTAGTTTATGCAAATTTTTCTCGTTTGTCAAGCAAATTTCCGCCGGATCCACTTGCTGATTTCGACCGCCGGAATGACAAGCAGTCCAAGGCCGATCGCCACATCATATTCCAACGCGCTGATCCGCTCAAAACCGAACGCACTCGACAGTACCGGGATGTAAATGACGGCGGATGTGAGGACAAATGAGAGTGCCATCGCGCCCCACAGATACTTGTTCTGATGCTTCATATGGAAAATAGAACCTTTCCGTGATCTCATATTGAAGGAATGGAAAATTTCCACCATGGAGAGTGTCAGAAACGCCATCGACATGCCGTCCGGGCTGTTGACGATTTCCCAGCGGCCGGCTTCCAGATAATGGCCGATGAAGTAGGACGCCAGCGTCAGCACCGTAATCACGATGCCCTGAAACGCAACATCAAAGCCGAGGCCGTCCGCAAAAATACCGTCATCCGCATTTCTCGGCGGGCGTTTCATGATGTCTGCCTCACCGTCCTCCATACCGAGCGCCAGCGCCGGGAAGCAGTCCGTAATCAGGTTGATCCAGAGCAGATGCACCGGATTTAAAATCGTAAAGCCCATCAGCGTCGCGCAGAAAATCGACAGCACCTCGGCAAGGTTCGATGCCAGAAGGAACTGAATTGCCTTGCGGATATTATCGTAGATTCGTCTTCCTTCCTCAACCGCCGCGATGATCGTCGCAAAGTTGTCGTCCGCGAGCACCATATCTGCCACGTTTTTCGTCACATCCGTTCCCGTGATGCCCATTCCGATGCCGATATCCGCACGCTTGATCGACGGCGCATCGTTGACTCCGTCTCCTGTCATCGCGGTGATTCTGCCTTTCCGCTTCCACGCATCGACGATCCGCACTTTATGCTCCGGCTGGACGCGTGCGTAAACAGCATATTCCTCGATTCTCCGGTCAAGCTCCTCATCGCTTAACTGGTCAATCTCGGCTCCCGTTACCGCTTTCCAGCCCGCCTCCAGAATACCCAGCTCTTTTGCAATAGCAACCGCTGTGTCTTTGTGGTCACCCGTAATCATCACCGGACGGATGCCTGCCCCGCGGCATTCCCGGATCGCATCGACTACTTCCGGCCGCACCGGATCAATCATACCGCAAAGTCCTAAAAAGCAGAGATCCTGCTCCAGAAAGTCCGGCTCCTGGGAGGACGGCATCTGGTTCCACGCTCTTCCTGCTGCCGCCAGCACGCGGAGTGCCTGGTCTGCCATCGCCTTGTTCTGCGACAGGATTTCCTGCCGGAATGCTTCTGTCATCGGCTGTTTTCTGCCGTCACGCCAAACGGAGGTGCACCGCTTCAGAATCTCATCCGGTGCGCCTTTTGTGCAGGAAAAATACGTTCCGTCGTTTGCGCGGTGGATCGTTGTCATGCGTTTCCGCATCGAATCAAACGGCGCTTCCCCGACACGCGGATACTGGACGGACAGACTCTTCTTCGGGCATCCCTCTTTCTGCGCATCGTTGACCAACGCACATTCCGTCGGTTCTCCGACTGCCTCGCCGTTTTCGTCCGGCTCCGCATCGGAGCAGAGTGCCATGACGGATACGAGACGTTTTATATCGCTTCCCTCATGTTTTACCACGGTCATCTTATTCTGGGTCAGCGTTCCTGTCTTATCCGAGCAGATCACCTGCGTACAGCCGAGCGTCTCGACAGCCGTCAGTTTCCGGATCACCGCATTCCGCTTTGACATTTTGGTCACACCGATGGAAAGCACGATTGTGACAACTGCTGCAAGGCCTTCCGGAATTGCCGCTACGGCAAGGCTGACAGCTACCATAAAGGTATTTAAGATGTTCTGCGGCGTCACGCCCTCTTTTAAAATACCGACAATGAAAATCACGGCACAGATGGCGAGCACCATCACGCTTAAGATTTTGCTGAGCTGGTTCAGCCGCTTCTGCAGCGGTGTGCTCTCATCCGCCGACTGCGTCAGAACATGGGCGATCTTTCCCATCTCGGTTTTCATACCCGTTCCGGTGATAACAGCGCGGCCGCGGCCATAGACAACGGTGCTTCCCATATAGACCATGTTTTTCCGGTCCCCGAGCGGAACCTCGCTGGCTGCGCCGGCGTTCAGAACATCCGCTGTTTTATTGACCGGGACAGATTCTCCGGTCAGCGCTGCTTCCTCGATTTTCATGCTGGCGCTCTCTAAAATACGGCCATCCGCCGGAACAGCATCGCCCGCTTCGAGAATTACAATATCACCGGGTACGAGCTCCTCGCTCTTTTTCACTTCCATTTTCCCGCCGCGCATCACCTTCGACGTGGCTGCCGCGATCTCCTGCAGAGCTTCAATCGCTTTCTCTGCCTTGCTCTCCTGCAGAACACCGAGCACCGCATTAATGATGACAACGGTGAGAATAATGACCACATCAGCGTACGATTCGCCTTCATACGCCGATGTGATGCCGGAAATCAGCGCTGCGGCGAGCAGGATCAGGATCATCGGGTCTTTCAGTTCTTCGAAAAACCGCTGAAGATTACTCTTCTTTTTTCCCGCCGCCAGCCGGTTAGGTCCGTGTTCGGAAAGCCGCCGCGCAGCTTCCGCCTCGGAAAGTCCCTGCTCCGTTGTCTGTAACTCATCAAGAATCTTCGAACTTTTTTCCAGATACTCTTTCATTTCCATCCGTCCTTTCTTCTGAAAACGCTTTTTGCGTTCCTGTGATAAGTTCCCACTGGTACACCGGTCTCTTTCTATATAGAAAAAGACCTATCCGCACCATATTTGTTGATACAGATAAGTCTTGTCATTTCATACAAAGCCAGAAGAAATGCTTTTTCTTCGGTTGTTGGCCTTATAGCGTCACGTATGCCGCCGACTACTCCCTTATTCTTCTTCCAGTCTACCACATCTTCCGGCCTTGTGCAATCGCATTTCTCTTTTATTCTTCTGCGTTCTTTGCGCATCCCGGGCAGCCGCTGCATCCGCCTGCGATCCGGTCGTCCGGCATCAGGTCGAGTGCCTTGGAAATGCAGCAGATCGCCTGTGCGGAAATTCCCTCTTTCTTTCCGGTAAAGCCAAGTCCTTCCTCGGTCGTTGCCTTGATATTGACCTGATCCTCTTCGAGATGAAGCGCCTCCGCCACATTTTTCACCATCGTGTCGATGTATGGCAGGAGCTTCGGCTTCTGTGCAATAACGGTTGCATCGATATTTTCAATCAGATACATCCGCTCCTCGAGCATCTCACCCACTTTTTTCAGCAGTTCGATGCTGTCTGCGCCCTCATACGCCGGATCATTGTCCGGAAAATGGCGTCCGATGTCCCGCAGTGCTGCAGCGCCGAGAAGCGCATCCATAATGGCATGAACCAGCACATCCGCATCGGAATGTCCCAGAAGGCCATATTCATACGGGATTTCCACACCGCCCAGAATCAGTTTCCGGTTTTCCACCAGTTTATGCACATCGTAACCCATTCCTACTCGCATTGTTCGTTCCTCCGCTTCGTTACTTTCTAGTTAAATCCATACAGTTTCTGCGCTACCTTGTAGGCATAGACTGCAATTTTCTGTCCCGGTTTTGATTTGCTGCTCATAACAGTTCCGAAAATGCCGTGGCGGATGCGGAAGTAATCGGCTGCATCCTCCTGTTTCAGGTATCTCCAAAGATCGTTCTTTTTCTCGAGATTTTCTTCCGTTCCAGAGCGCATCATCATCACGGAAGAAACCGTCATAATAATGGTCAGATAGCTGATCATATATTTCCGCAGGTGCTTCGACAGCCCTTTCTGTTCACCAAGGTAATCGATCATCAGCTTGTTGACACGGATCTGCTGGTCAATTCTGCCGATCATGACTTTCTCGTTAACCGACTGGTCGGCTCTCCCGATAAAGTAGCGGTAGAAATTGACATCGAGATAATACATCGTTTTGACGTACGGAAGCGGAATAAACGCAACCAGATTATCCACATAGAAGGTGTGCTCCGGCAGCTTCATGCCGCACTCTCTTAAAAGAGAAGTCCGGTAAATCAGCGAATGCATCAGCAGATAATGTGTTTTGCCGAGAGCTTTCGCCTCATCCCATCCGAAAAAGCGGCCTTCCGGCAGCGATTTCGCATAGCGCATCACACGTTTTCTCTTGGCGCCCTCTTTTTCATACACATAGTTACTGATCAGAAGGTCGAGTGTTTTCGGTCCGCGTACGACTTCTGCCAGAACATTTAAAATCTTCTGGTATGCCTCTGGGTTTACCCAGTCATCACTGTCCACAACCTTAAAGTACAGACCCGTCGCATTTTCCACACCCGTGTTGACTGCTCCGCCGTGGCCCTTGTTTTCCTGATGAATCGCTTTTACAATCGTCGGATATTTTTCCTGATAGCGGTCTGCAATCTCTGTGGTTCCGTCCTTGGAACCATCGTCCACGATCAGAATTTCTACTTCTTCTCCGCCGACCAGCAGCGAATCGATACATTTCTCCATATATGCTTCTGAATTATAGCATGGTACTGCAATTGATAAAATCTTCATCTTTTTTCTCCCTGCTCTTTTTTGCTCTTCTGCCGTTTCAGGCACGTTCCAGATCTGTATATTTTGCGTATTCCGCAAACGCAGACGGAATGGCATATCTTTCAGCCGCGGTTTTCGCATCCGCAAAAATCAATCCGGCTTTTTCTTCCCCTTCCTGCTCCACATCGTTTCCTGCAATTTTAATAGCGTATCCTGTGATATGCCACTCGACATGGGAAAAAATGTGCTTGTACGGCGGCAATGCCTGAATATGAAGCGGCGTCACGCCGAATTTTTCTGCCTCTTCAAGTGCTTCCTGTTCGGAGAGCACGCCATCGAAGTTCGGGAACTCGTAAAGTCCCGCCAGAAGTCCTTTTTTCGGCCGTTTCCGCACTGCTGTGTGCGTACCGTCCAGAAATAACAGAACGGTTCTGTCTTCGATTCTGCGCGGCTTTGCGCTCTTTTTAAACGGATATTCCGTCCAGGTCTGATGCTGTCCCGCCAGACACTGGTCAAAAAGCGGACAGACTTCACATTTTGGTGCGCCGTTCGGCAGACAGACCATTGCGCCGAGATCCATCATCGCCTGGTTGAAGGCTCCCGGATCTTCTGCCGGCATGATTTCGGTCAATTCCGCTTCCACGCGGTTTTTCACGGACTGCTTTAAAATGTCCTCACCGTCCTCCCGGAGGCGTGCCATCACACGAAGCACATTTCCGTCCACCGCCGGCACCGGAATGCAAAACGCGATCGATGCAACGGCTCCCGCTGTGTAATTTCCAATTCCCGGAAGTCCTTTTAAGGCTTCGTAATCTGCCGGAAATACACCGTCATACACTTCCATAATTTTCTGTGCGGCCTTCTGCATATTCCGCACACGGTTATAGTAACCAAGGCCTTCCCAGAGCTTCAAAAGCTTTTCCTCGGGACAGACCGCAAGTGCTGCGACATTGGGCAGTTCACGCATAAACCGCTCATAAAACGGCTTGACCGCCTCCACCCTCGTCTGCTGGAGCATAATCTCGGAAACCCAGATTTCATACGGGTTCTTTTTTTCTCTCCACGGCAGCACTCTTTTATTTTCGCCATACCATTTCAATAATGGCTTTGTGATTGTGTCCTGCATAGTAATCTCCTGTTAATATATCATTCTTATTTTGCCACATTTTCCTCCAAAATGCAAAATAAACATTGCGCTCTCACGTGTTTTTGATTAAAATTAATAAATACTTTAAAAGAATAACCAAAACCCTTAAGATATGGAGGAAAAACTCTTGATCGACAGTATTATTTTTGATGTGGACGGCACCCTGTGGGACTCCACAGACGTTGTTGCCGACGCATGGAATCAGATTATGGAAAAAGAAACTGATATGACACCAAACCTCACCGGAACCGTGTTAAAAGGCCTGTTCGGCCGCCTGCTCCCGGATATCGCCGCCGTCATTTTCCACGAATATCCAAAGGAGCGCCAGTTAGAACTGATCGAGGCATGCTGTGCCAAAGAGCATGAGGCACTTCTTGCGACACCGGCTCCTGTTTATCCGGGACTTGTCGATGCACTTTCTATTCTTTCCAGACATTACCCGCTTTATATCGTAAGCAACTGCCAGGCGGGCTATATCGAAGTTTTTCTGGAAGCCACAGGCCTCGGTCACTATTTCAAAGGCCATCTCTGTCCTGGCGATACCGGAAAGGCAAAGGCAGACAACATCCGTACAATCATCGAACAGAACCATCTGCAGCACGCGGTCTATGTCGGCGATACCGACGGCGACTACAAGGCGACACGCGAGGCCGGAATCCCGTTTGTCCATGCCGCATACGGTTTTGGTCAGACCGAAAACCCGGACTACACCATCACTTCCCCGATGGATCTTGTCACACTGTTCGTACCGGAAAATTAATTTTTAACAGTTTCTTTCTCATAAAAAATACGCATTCCTGTTTTGATAACGGAATGCGTATTTTTTATGTTCTATTTCTTCTTTTCTCAGCTCTCGCCCTTACCTGGGTAATCATCGTCACCCGTATGGTCTCCCTGATCCGGTGCGCTCGGCTCCTGGGTCGGTTCCGGTGTGGACGGGGTCTCCGTCGGTGCTACGGTCGGCTCCGGCGTAGACGGGATCTCGGTCGGTGCTGTGGTCGGTTCCGGCGTAGACGGGGTCGATGGAGTTGATGGGGTTGATGGAGTTGATGGGGTTGACGGAGTTGACGGCGTGTAATCATCGTACGTGTAGGATGGCGTTCTCGTCGGCGTTACTGTCGTGGTATTCGTCGTATCATCGACATTTTCGTCATCTGCTTCCGGTGCCTGTGTCACAGTAAGCGTGTCTTCACTTACCTCATAAGCTTCGGAATAATAAATGATAACCGGTGTTCCGTCATCGACATTGTCATATAATGCCTGTGCCACTGCAGTCGGAAGTGCAACAGATCCTGTCGTCGATCCTGCAGTCAGATACAGGTTTCCGCCGAAACTACTTCTCCAGGAAGCATCGTAGAAACCAATCTCTCCGTTGAACGGAATCCAGGAATCCACATCTCTTTCCCAGGAATAGCTGCCGTCTGCCTGAAGCTCTCCGTGCAGTTTTTTCTGGCTTTCTTTTGCTGCGGTTGTGTAGATACCCGGCTTCGTGTAGCTGCTCTGCTCCATCAGACCGGTTACACAGTCACCGTCGACAACCAGATTTCCATCTTTGTAGAGCCAGATATGCTGACGGCTGGCATCAACCTCAACATACGTCTTGCCGAATCCGTTGTTCTCTGTGGAAGCAGCAAACTCTCTCTGCGCATACTGCGGCTCTCTTGCGTCTGCTGCGTGAGCATCTACTTCTTCTGCGATCTTTGCTATCTCCTGCTCCTGATCCACTTTCCATCCGTAGCCTTCCTGGCTGATGGTCACGCCGCCTTCGATACCGGTTGCCGGGAAGGTGTGATCCTTGCCATCGGTATCAATCGCTGCCGCAAGATTTGCCACATATTCTTTTACTTTTTCATTCCACTGGTTTTCATCTTTGGAATAATTTCCATCCGCATCGACCGCCAGCCAGTCTTTCATGGTATTTCCGTCAAGAACCTGTGTTGTTCCATCCGGCATACTGTATGTGATACTTGCGCGTACCAGTTCATTTAACTGATCCTTCTGTGCATTCAGTGTTTCGTCATCTGCTGTTACCAAGGTTCCGTCGTAAACGCCTGCTTTTTCAAGATCCACTTCGGTATCCGCATTGATCAGCGCGTTTTCGATGCACTGTTTTGCAAGGGTAAGATCCATTCCCTCACCCATAACAGCATCCACAATCTCAAACTCATTGTTCTGGAAGGTGATGTAGGCGCTGGCCGGTGCATTCTCACCGTCTGCGGACTGGAATTCGTCAAATCCATCAATCACCGCATCCAGTTTTTCCTGACTGTACTGCATGGTGACCTGGGAATCTTTCTCTTTTCCGCCATTTCCCAGGAACCAGAGGAAACTGTTCTGTTTCTTTAACACGCTCTCCACGCTGCCGTCTCCGGCGTAGGTGTAGTCGATGTCTTTTCCGCTGACACTCTTCGTATCATTGTCTTTGAATTTTACATTTAAGGTATAGTTTGCAGCCTGCTCTTTGATTTTCGTTTCTGCCTCTTTGGCCGTCATATCCGAGCAGTCTACTCCGTTGATGGTTGTTCCGTTGAAAAAATAATTCTGGTAATGGAACATTTTGCTTCCATAGAAAAAGCCTCCCACAGCAATAACAGCAACGGCTGCAACGGCGATAACCGCACCGCCTTTTCCCTTTTTCTTCTGCGGTTTTGCGCCATGCGGAATGTACTCTTCGTCGTCATCCTCATAATCGTCGTAGTCATCATCCTCATCGTCTATTTCCGGCATTGGGATATGGCCTACCGTGTCGCTGACGAGGCGCTCCATTGCGGCTTCCACCTGATCACCAAGCACTTCTTTCTCCGAACCCTTGGTCTCTGTCTTCTCTTCTCCCAGCAGATCATCCTCATCTGCGAATGGATCGTTGATGATCAGATCATCATCCACCATCACTTCTTCCGGTTCCGATTCTGTTTTTGTCTCCGCCGGCGTCTCTTCGATTTCTTCTTCCTCTTCTGTAAATTCCGGAATCTCGATGTCCTGCGTCACAGGCTCCACTTTGGTCTGCTTCATTTTCTGCTTCGCTTCTTCGTCTTTTGCACGCTCAGTTGCCTCAAGGACACTTCGCAGATTACTTAAATTTGCAGTCTCATCCGGGATGTGATCTTCGCTTTTTGTTTCTTTGCTTTCAAATTCAATGGAGTCTTCGATGTCTGCCAGTTCTTCCTGGAATGTTTCACCGCTCTCCTTTTCCGCCAGGTCACGGTCAATCTCTTTTTGCAGGGCAGCCCAAAGTTTACCGTCCTTTAAATCATCATCTTCAAACTTCATATTTTTTGCTCCTCATAGTTCTGTGTCTGCACTTTACTTACTTCTCTTCTTTTTTCCTTGTTTCAACTCACAGTCGGTATTTTCACGGAGTCTGACATGTCGAAAATAGTTCGACTGTGACTTACCTCATGTCAGTGGAGGATACCGATTTCTCTCCGCCCGCCACTACCGTTATGTTTCTTTTAACAATTCATCCCACCGCTTTAGAAGCGGGGGACTTCTTGTCTACTGATGTTAAAAATGCCCCTATAGATTTCTTCTTTTGTCCAAGGGCACATACACTGTTAAGTATATCATAAAATTCGACAAAAAAAAGCAAAAAATTTGGTTTTGGCAAATTTCTCACTTTTTTCGTAAATCACCTATGGAATTCGTAAAAAAATACCTTCTGCAGCGCTTCTCCGAGGAAAATTCCAAGGGCAATTGCGCCTGCCGCGGTCGCTGTCTCTAAAAGATACGTTCCAACCATGTTTTCCGGCCCCATAACGATCGAGTAGACGATGCGGTACATACCGGCTCCCGGCACCATCGGAAGAATGCCCGGGATCACGAAAAGGATCACCGGCGCTTTGAAATGACGCGCCATTGCCTGGGAAACCAGGGCGACGGCAACGGCGGCAAGAAAGTTCTTCATCAGAATGCCGTCGTTGAATACTTCCACGATCAGATAGACCGCCCAGCCGATCATACCGACACCGGCCGTGTAGCATTCCAGCTTTTTTGGTGCGTTCAACAGTCTTGAAAATCCCCAGATTGCAACCCAGGCTCCAAGGGATTTCAGGATGATTTCACCTGCTATTCTCATATTTTTGCTTTAACCTCATCTTTTTTCTGTATCGGTTTTCTCTACCGCACCAGTGGACGGAGCAGCAGCATGCCAAGTCCCACGCCGATTGCGATGGCCGCAGCGGTTACAAACGCCTCAAGCATCCGTGCCGCACCGGAAATGTAGTCGCCGTGCAGGGTATCATACACCGCATTCGTGATCGCCACACCCGGTACGAGGGGCATGATCGATGCAATGATAATGACGTTCAGATCCATGGTCCCCGGCAGGTAATGAACACAGAGAATAGATGTGACCGCCAGCAAAAATGACCCGATACAGTTCACAAGAAACGACTGCATCCCGGCTTTTTTTCCTCCGTAAACACCGATTCCTGATATAAAACCTGCAAGTGCAGATGCCAGCACTTCGTAGAACCCGGCTCCGAACATGATTGCAAAGCCTGCGGTCGTCGCCATCATCGCGAGCAGATTTTTTTTAATTTCCGACTTGGCACGATAGATATCCCGCACCCGGTGGAACAGCGCATCCAGGTCGATATTTCCTTCGCAGAAATCGCGGGAAAGCTGATTGACCGCATGGATCCGGTTCAGATCCGTTGCACGGCTCTCTACGCTGCGCATAACAGTCATGGAATCCATCGCCGGGTCGTCGAGCGTTACCACAAAGCCGGTCGTCAGCGCCAGTACATCCGCAGTTTTCAGGCCGGACATGCGCAGCATCCGCAGCATGGTATCCTCCACCCGCCACGTCTCCGCCCCGCTTTCCAGCAGGATTTCTCCCGCCATGACCGCGGTGTCCAGCAGCAGTTTATAGTCCATAGTTTTTGTCCTCTCAAATGTAACTCATATTTCACACATGCCAAACGATTGTACCATGAAGCAGTGTTCACTTTCAAGTTAATTCTATGCAAATTCGGCGATATCCGGGCGTTGGGATGTTCCGATGTTCACACGCGCCATTCACAAATCTTTTCAAAGTTTCTTCAAACTCCATTCACACTTTCCTCACATATGACAACTATACTAAACGTATCAAAACAAAGGGACAACAAATCATCTTCCTCTATCTTTCAACCGTTGTCCCAACCTAATATTCTTTCCAATTTATATAGATTTTTCTTTTTCATAATGCCGGTGTTTCTGCCAGAAGAAATACCGGCCCTCCTTTTTTTATCCCCCAAAAAGAAGTGCCGACATCCCGTCTATGTACTATTCTTCAAATTTTACAACCAATGTCTTGTCCCCGACCGTCTCGGACAGCATTCCGGTAATCAGTGTTTTCGCCTGTTCCTGTGCCATCGTTTCCAGGTCATCCATTTCTTTCGTCTGCTGCTCTACATCCTCCTTCGCACTCGCGATTGCATCCATCGCATCTTCCTTCCGCTCCCAGTTCAGAAGCGCTGCCTTCTCATCGTAATACTGGATGGAATCATTGTCGATGGAAATATCAAAAATCTCCACTGCCGGAAGTGTAACTGTTACTTCTGAATCCGTCACCTCCGTATTCGCCTTCGAGAGATCCACGCCCGCACGTACCTCTGCACGGTATGTCATATTAAACGCCTTCTGCGTCAGAAACGGAATCGACCCGTCCGAGTAATGAATCAGCCCGTTATAAATCATCTTCGCCGACGTCAGCTCCCCCGCCGCCTCCAGCTTGCTGTCAATAAACGTCCCCGTAATCTCCGGCTCCCGGTCCCGCCGCAACGACTGCGTCAGATAAACAACCATTCCAGCAAGGATTACTACGATCAGAAGATAAATGACAGCTTTTACCGTGCCGCGGCTTCCATTCTTTTCTCTGCTCACGTTACACCCACTCCCTTCTCATGTTTCATTTTTCATTATTTTTGAATATGTTCTGTGGCTCTATTGTACCTTATTTACACCATAAAAAACAGTCCTGCTTTACAAAAATATCTTAAAATTCTGTAAATCCTGTTCTGTTAGACTTTTCTTTTAAACAATACGAAAAAAGAGTGAAGATTTTGTATCTTCACTCTTTCCTAATACAGGGGATGAGAGAATCGAACTCCCACCAAAGGTTTTGGAGACCCCTATCATACCATTTGACCAATCCCCTACGCTAGATATACCTTCAAAACCGCATACACTTAACACCTATACATCATACCATACTTTCTTTCCGAACACAACCATTTTCTGCAAAACTTTTGTTTTGCATTTCAGGTCAAGCCCTCGACCGATTAGTAACAGTCAGCTCCATGCCTTACGGCACTTCCACCTCTGCCCTATCTACCTCGTCGTCTTCAAGGGGTCTTACTTCTTTCGAATGGGATATCTCATCTTGAGGGGGGCTTCACGCTTAGATGCCTTCAGCGTTTATCCCTTCCCGACTTGGCTACCCGGCCGTGAACCTGGCGGTTCAACCGGTACACCAGAGGTCAGTCCATCCCGGTCCTCTCGTACTAAGGACAGCTCCTCTCAAATATCCTACGCCCACGCCGGATAGGGACCGAACTGTCTCACGACGTTCTGAACCCAGCTCGCGTACCGCTTTAATGGGCGAACAGCCCAACCCTTGGGACCTACTACAGCCCCAGGATGCGATGAGC
>SKEV01000070.1_pt1 | contig 95907 bp, 72 predicted proteins | sample 4819531 | NCBI WGS metagenome assembly SKEV01 (sample SAMN11008800, study PRJNA524170) | human gut metagenome | biome: Human fecal sample; material: Feces; isolation source: fecal sample from pouch patient p9, p28 | host: Homo sapiens | place: Israel: Tel-Aviv | collected 2016-08-01 | reverse complement strand
CTATATAGTTACAAATAGCAAGTTTGCATATGAGGTTGAAGATAACAAAGATATTGAAACCATAACAGTAGCAAATAAAAATTTGAAATTAAAAGGATATGACACTAAGTCTTATTGGAACTCTATAACTAATACTGGCAGATTTGTTGTTGTACTTCCAGATAAATATGTTCAAGGACTTGAAGTATCAGAAAATCATTTGATTATAGATACAAAAGAAGATACAGACGCAGAATTAGAAAATAAGATAAAAGAAGCTATGCAACATCAATTAGTAAAGGTTGATGAAAATGGAGAAATAAATGACGAATCGTATAGAGTAAACGTAAGAGGTGCAGAAATAGAACAACAAAAAGCAATGGTTGCAATAGTAGTCAGTCTGTTTATGTATATTGCATTTATCTTGATTTCCGCAGTAGGGACAATTTTGGCAGTTCAATCATTGAGCGACTCTACTAAATACAAATATCGCTACCTGACCTTGCGAAGATTAGGAATAAATGACAAGTCGCTATTTAAGACAATCAGAAAACAATTATTGATATTATTTTGTGTCCCTGCAATATCAGCAATATTATGTTCTTTCGTGATGATGTCGTCATTGAATAATGTGTATCAACAAATTTTGGGAGATAAACACCTTTATCTAATGTACTTTGGCTTGAATTTAATTATCTTCTTCCTAATTTATAGTATTTACTGGATAGCAACGTATATCGGTTTCAAACGAAATATCAATGAGGCGAGTTAGATTTTTCTAGCTCTCCTGCTGTGGAATTATTATAATGGTAAATCAAGGGGGTGTTGAAATGAGAATAGCAATTATCGAAGATGATGAAATCACTCGTTTGGAGCTTTCTAAATTATTGAACACACAAGGATATGAAACAGTTTTATTGACTGACTTTGGAAACCTGACAGATGAATTAAAGCAATATTCCATAGAACTGGTTCTGCTTGATATTAACCTGCCGTATGAGAATGGCTATGAAGTATGCAGGAAAATAAAACAAGTCATGCCAGTACCGATTATCTTTGTAACAAGCAGAGATACAAATGCTGACGAATTGAAAAGTATTCAAGTGGGTGGGATTGATTTTATCACAAAGCCATATGATACGCTTATTCTTCTTGAGAAGATCAAGCGTGCATTGCAGTTGTCAAACCCAAACAATTTCCGTGAGCTTGCCAAAAAAGATTGTACCCTTGATTTACACTTATCCATTTTGAAATATCAAGAGCAAAGCATTGAACTGACAAGAAATGAATTTCGTATTTTGTACTACTTCTTTATGAACGAAGATAAAGTTATTAGCAAAGAAGAACTATTGGAAAAGCTGTGGAACGACAAATATTATTTAGACGAAAATGTATTACTGGTTAATATGACTCGTCTAAAAAAGAAAATGAAAGAAATCGGTATTGTTCATTTATTGGAAAATATACGAGGAAAGGGTTGGAAACTGTGAGTTTTTTTACATTCTTAGAAGAAAAAATAACAGAGATATTGTTTCAGCTTTTCTTTCTTGCCTTAGTAGCATTTCTCTTGATTTTCTACGGTGTAGATATGCTATTTGTTGTATTGCTGGTAATTCTGTTCATCAGCATACAAGGGCTTTTTCAATGGTGTTTGTATCGGAAGAAACGTAACGCTTCACAACATATTATTGATTTAGTAGATGGACTGGAAGAAACCTATTATATTGCAGACGTTTTACCAAAGCCAAAAGAATTTCAAAATGAAGCCTATTACTACGCACTAAAAAAAGCCTGCAAATCTATGAATGATGAAATCGGCAAAATCACAGAAGAAAAGCAGGACTATCAAGAATATGTGGAAAGTTTCGCCCATGAAATAAAAATACCGATAGGAGCATTGTCTTTGACGTTTGACAATACAAAAAATTACACATTAAAAAAAGAAACAGACAAAATATTTCAGTTAGTGGAACAAATGCTCTACTATGCAAGAAGCGAAAATACGGAAAAAGACTATTTTGTAAAACAGTTGCAGTTAGACGAAGTGATACATAATGTCATTCTGAAATTCCGTCATTCGCTTATGGAAAGAAAAACAATTATCAATATCCATGACATAGAAAATGTCATTTATACTGATGAAAAATGGCTGACATTCATTCTATCTCAAATCGTGCAAAATGCGATTAAGTATTTTGATAAGCAAGAAAATAAACTGACGATATACAGTCAAGACAATGGTACAAATATATTGCTTGTGATTGAAGATAATGGTTGTGGAATAAAAGCGTCTGATTTATCCCGTGTATTTGAAAAAGGTTTTACGGGTTCAAATAGAAACAAGGCAAATGCAACGGGTATGGGACTGTATCTATCGAAAAAATTATGCGATAGGTTGGGCTTGAAATTGGATATTGCTTCTACGGAAAAAGAATATACAAGACTGACCATTACATTTCCAAAAGGAATAGTTCATAATTTTTCAGAGTAATTTGAAAACCATGCCAACATTGATACGGTGCTTTAAGGGGGCTTGCATTATGGAAAACTTTAAGTACAATTATTTGCAATCAAATTCCACCTAATAGCACACTATTAAAAATTGAATATGTTTTAGCTTTAAAGGCTCGTACAGACTATATGTTTTGTGCGGGCTTTTTTCATACCCGAAAAAAATTTAAAAATTTTTCAAAAGAGGTCATTAAATCACACCTTTCATTCCCTATATGGTGCGGAAAGAGGGATAAACACTTTTCAAATCATAGTGGAAAGGGGGTGAGATTGATGAAACCGTCTGACTTCCAGAAAACAGTTCAATGTCGCTTTGAAAGTTGTTTGAAGAAAGTTGTCCGTCATGTTGTAAAGGACTACCAACAAGGATTGAAACGACGAAAAGATAAAGAAATTCCATTCTGTGAACTTCCAGAAATTTTCGTTGAAAATTTTGCTGTGAGGGACGACTACGAAACAGATTATACAATCTTTTCAGTATGTGGCATTGATATTCGTGTCCTTGATGATGAGCTGGCAGAAGCCTTGAAAAAACTTCCAGAAAGAAAGAGAAATACTCTGTTAATGTATTACTTCTTGGAAATGACAGAAAGTGAAATTGCCAACTTACAAAAGATTACGCAAAGCGGTGTATTTAGAAACCGACATCATGCTTTGGAAACTATGAAAAAAATACTAAAGGAGAAGCAGTAAAATGAAGCAAACATTTAAGAAGCCGTCCTACTATTTGCTTTCGCAAGCAATGGACGGGGACGAAAAAGCGATTGAAAAAATACTGGCATTTTATGACCCGTACATATCAAAGTGCTGTTTGCGCCCACTTTATGATGAATACGGCAATGTCTATATTGTTGTAGATATGGAGTTAAAGGGACTTATCCGAGAAGCACTTATCAAAATGATTTTAGGGTTTGATATTGCCTTAGAAATCGAAGAAGAATAAGCAGTTTTTAGCAGAGCATGGTTTAATGTCCCCCTCTTTCCTGCTCTGCCCTGCTTTTACATGAAAGCAACACGCTTTCGCCACAGCTCTTTGACAACTGAATAAAGCAGACAGATACGTTTGTGAGATAGCGAGCCACGGGGACTGTACGCCACGACCTTTCCAAAAGAAAGCGAGCGACCCACGCAGTGATCCGAGAGCGACTGTTGGAAAAGTCGTTTTGCCATGACCTATCCTCACAGAATAATGATACGTCCGCATGGTGCGGTTCTGCCCACAAGAATGGGAATAGTTGAGATACTAATGGAGCTTTCCAAAGCCGTCTGTCTGCTTATGTAACTTATAAATAGACACACAGTAAAGGGGGTGTTACATTATGTTAAATACTGATGTGTTAAATGATGTGATGTTCCAGCGAGGTAAGGTGTTGGAATATGAATAAAACGAAGATAAGAGCAACGGAACAGCCGATTGCTGTTGATATAGAGGGACTGTCTGCTATGTTATCTTGTGGTCGTGCTACTGCAAGAAAGATTGGCGAGCAGGCAGGAGCAAAAATTGTGATAGGTCGCAGGGTTCTTTATTCCATAGAAAAAGTCAAGAAATACTTGTTATATTTGGAAGAATAGAGCGATTTTCTATTTATGTTCTCTGGCGTGTGTAGTATAATAAGAAAGGACAAAGCATGCTGTGAGAACAAGAAAAGAGGCTTTTTCAGAAAGGAATGGTTCTCATGGCAATTAGTAGAAAAGACCCAAAAGGAAGAAAATTAAGAGAGGGCGAAAACTGGCGTAATGATGGAAGATACAGTTATCGTTATACAGATGTAAGAACAGGCAAGAGATTGACAGTCTATGCACAAGATTTACCAGAGCTTCGAGAAAAAGAGAAGCAGATTGCAAAAGATATGGAAGATAACATATTGACAGACGGAGCAATCAAAAAAATGACGCTCAACACGTTATTTGAGCGTTATATGGAAACTCGTGAGCTGGCTGATACTACAAGAGTTAGTTATGTTCGTGCTTGGGAAAACAGAGTAAAAGACGAGATTGGAAATATTAAAGTTGTTCAGCTTTTACCCTCACATATTAAAGCGTATTATGCGAAACTTTCCAAAGCTGGATATGCTTATTCTACAATCAAGTATATTCACAACCTGCTTTATCCTGCATTAGAAATGGCTGTTGATGATGATATTATCCGAAAGAACCCTGCAAAAAGTTCCATTAGTGATTATGGAAAAACAGCAGAGGAAAAAGAAGCCTTAACAGTTTCTCAACAAGAAAAGTTTATGGAGTTTGTAAAACAGAGCAATGTCTATAACACATATTATCCTATGTTTACCATAATGATTGGTACGGGGTTAAGGTGTGGGGAGCTTATTGGTCTTACATGGAAAGATATAAACATCAAGGCAAAAACGGTTAATGTAGACCACCAGCTCATTTATAAGAATTTAGGCGACGGTTGCAAGTTCCATATCTCTACACCAAAAACGGAGTCGGGTATTCGTATTATACCTATGACACAAGAAGTTGCAAAAGCCTTTGAGGAACAAAGGAAAATCAATTTTATGCTTGCAAAGGATAAGAGCATTGAGGTGGACGGGTATTCGGGGTTTGTCTTTACAGCAAAATCGGGCAGACCGCTTATGCCGAATGGCGTAAATAGTGTTTTATACAACATTGTAGACGCATATAACAAAACCGAAGTAGAGAGAGCAAAAAAAGAGCATAGGAAAGCAGAGCTGTTACCAAAGTTTTCAGCTCATGTAATGCGTCACACAGCTTGTACCAGAATGGCAGAGTGCCGTATGGATGTAAAAGTTCTTCAATATATTATGGGACACGCTCATATAGATGTAACAATGGAAGTGTATAACCATATTGGAGAGCTGACAAGGATTGAAAATGAGATTGCAAGACTAGATAGTATGGTGTTAAATGCTTGACACCACAAAAAGAGAAATTGGTGTCAAATTGGTGTCAAAACAGAAAAAATCACAATTTCAAAAGAAATAAGATACTGCAAACCATTGATTTTAAAGGGTTTGCAAAAAAAATCTCAAAAAATTAGCACTCACCTCTTGACAGTGCTAGTAATAAGTGTTATATTACAACTAGAACAAAGGAAGAGGGATACAAAGAGAGGAAAAGAAGAAAACCTCCGGTACCCGGAAGCCTTTCCGTTCCAAAGAAACAGGTAAACAAAAAGATCCGGTGAAAAGAAAAACCGGAGAAAAAGCATGGATCAGGTTCCATGAGAAGAATAAGAAGGAGCGATGACTTATGTTAATGCCTAGTATTTTTGGAGAAAATTTATTTGATGACTTTTTCAACGATTTTCCGTTCTATGATTATGACAAAGAGATGAAGAATACAGAAAAGAAACTGTATGGCCGCAAAGCCAGCCATGTGATGAAAACAGATATTCGCGAGCTGGATGATGGCTACGAGGTAGTGGTTGACCTTCCGGGCTTCACAAAAGATGAAGTTCAGGCCACACTGGAAAATGGTTATCTGACCATCAGTGCAGAGAAAGGTCTTGACAAAGACGAGAAAGAAAAAGAGAGCGGCCGCTACATCCGTAAAGAGCGTTACGCAGGTGCATGCAGTAGAAGCTTCTATGTCGGTGAGGATATTACCGAAGAGGATATTAAAGCCGAATTCAAACACGGTCTGCTGAAACTGTTCGTGCCGAAGAAAGAAGCAAAACCGGCAGTTGAACAGAAAAAGACGATCTCCATTGAGGGATAACCGCTGAAACAAACAAAAAATAAAACGATCCGCCGCCTGGGAGTATGAAATTTCCCAGGCGGCGGATTTTTTGATTTGGCGCTTTTCGAAAGGCAAAAGATAGGATAAAATAGAAGAAGACAAAAAGAAAGGGGCAGAGATCTATTTATGATAAGAAAAACCATCAGCATTGGAAATCAAGGGTTTGACAGTATCAGAGAAAAGGATTATTTTTATGTCGATAAAACCAGTTTTATAAAAGAATGGTGGGAATCACAGGATGTTGTCACACTGATTACCAGGCCGCAAAGGTTTGGAAAAACACTGAATATGAGCATGCTGAACTGCTTCTTTTCTTTCGAATATGCGGGAAGAAGCGAGCTATTTGAGGGGCTGGATATCTGGAAACAGGAAGAGTATCAGAAACTGCAGGGAACATACCCGGTTATTTTTCTCAGTTTTGCAGATATCAAGCAGACAAACGGAAAAGACGCAGTTCAGAAAATAAAGAAAAGTATTGCAAATGTCTGCCAGCAGTTTGAAACTGTTTTGGAAAACGGTGATTTTTCAGAGATACAGCGCAGCGAATTTGCAAAAATAAGCCCGGATATGGATGATGTAACTGCACAGAGTGCGTTACAGGATTTATCCCAATATCTGTATGAATATTACGGAAAAAAAGTAATTGTGCTGCTGGATGAATATGATACACCGATGCAGGAAGCATACCTCCATGGATACTGGGATAGCTTTACTTCGTTTATCAGAGGCTTGTTCAATTCTACTTTTAAAACAAATCCTTATCTGGAACGGGCCGTGATGACGGGAATTACAAGGGTTTCCAAAGAATCTATTTTTTCAGATCTCAATAATCTGAATGTTGTGACAACGACATCAAACGAATATGCGGAATGCTTCGGATTTACTGAGCCGGAAGTGTTTGAAGCGCTGGAGGCATTTGAGCTTGCTGGTCAGAAAGAAAAGGTGAAAAAATGGTACGATGGATTTACGTTCGGAGAGCACAGAGATATTTATAACCCGTGGTCCATCACTAGCTTTTTGGACAAAAAACAGATTCGTCCCTACTGGGCATCAGCTTTATCTTGATTCTGAGTGCCAATAAGTGTGCGAAGAAAGCCACCGGATCAGGAATTTTCTAGTAAGGGGAGTTTTGCGATATGACGAAAAAAATAAAACCGGGAAAACTGATTTCCAGAATCATTATCTGGGCAGTCGTGATTCTGTTGACGTTAAGTTGTCTTCTTCCATTAATCAACATGGTTGCTATTTCTTTCAGTGGAAGCAATGCGGTTTCTGCTAATAAAGTAGGACTTTTGCCGGTTGATTTTAATACATCTGCTTATAAAAAGCTGTTGGGAGATGCACAGTTCTGGAAATCTTTTCTGATTTCAGTAGAACGTGTGGTACTCGGTACTTTTATCAATATGGTATTTACGATTTCCATGGCATATCCGCTGTCGAAAAGCAGAAATCGTTTCCGGGCAAGAGAGATTTACATGAAAATTGTAATCTTTGCAATGCTGTTCAGCGGCGGTATTATTCCTCTGTTTATGGTAGTCAGTAAACTGCATCTGACCAATACAATCTGGTCTTTGGTGCTTCCTGGTGCAGTTCCGGTATTTAATGTTATCCTGCTGATTAACTTTTTTAAAGGAGTACCGGATTCTCTGGATGAGGCGGCACGGATTGACGGAGCAGGTCCTTTGACCGTCCTTCTGAAAATCTATCTTCCGGTTTCTCTTCCGGCCCTTGCGACGGTAGCGCTGTTTGCCATTGTAAATCACTGGAATGATTATTTCTCAGGTCTGATCTATATGAGCAAGGCAGAGATGTATCCACTTCAGACTTATATTCAGCAGCTGACGGTAGATCTGACACAGATAACCGATGCAAACCAGTTAAAACAGCTTGCCTCCATGAATAATCGTACGTTTAATGCAGCAAAGATTGTAGTTTCAACGATCCCATTGCTGATAATTTACCTATTCCTGCAGAAATATTTTGTAACAGGTATGGTAATTGGAGCAGTCAAGGAGTAAGCGATTGCGTGAAAGCTATAGCAATCCCAGAAAATAATGCAAAAAATTCAGCACTGCAGAACGTGAATTACTGCGTCACGGATTTTTGTCGTACCCCGGTACGCCTTCAAATCCGTTCCTTGTAATTCGCGCCCTGCAGCACTGCCTTTTTTGCGTTATTTTCTGGTCTTGCTATAGAAAACAGCCAGCCTCTGTGTGCATGGAAACAGGTAGAGGCTGGCTGTTTTTGAACGTCTTGTAGCGCACGTCGCGAATGGATGCAAGTTTTAGTAATAAAAATAAGCAGGAGATGGATATGACAGGAACAGAGAATATAAGATGTGCAATTCGATTTCAGAAGGAAAAGCATATTTATGCGGAATTGCCTAGGAACACAAAGAGATTTTTAAAAGATGGCCTTCAGATACAAGTGCTGGAAGAGAAAGAAGGAGACTGCCGGATCGGAAAGCTTTCTCTGAATATAAAAAATGAATCATGTAGAGAAAATGCAAATCTGGATATGGAAAATCCGATTACAATATGGCTTCCTCTGGAACGGCCGGAAAAGATTACAGCAATGTATCTTTTTAATGAATGGTGGACACGGCCGGCATTTGCTGAAAAGTTTCAGGAGATCCCGGATCGTACACAGGTAGTGTTCTTTAAGTACGAAAATCGGTATGCCTGCATGGTGACGGCAGTGGGGGAAAATTTTAAAACGTATTTGACAGCTGGAACTGAGGATGAAGTATGCCTGAAGACAACGGCTGGCCTTGGTGGACAGAACTCCGTGGATGAGCCGCTTTATCTGATCGCGGAAGCGCCAGGATTTTATGAGGCTGTACATAAAGCTTTTGTATGGCTTGCGGATTACAAAGGAATCCGGATGCGGGAAGAGCGCAGGCTTCCGGAGATGTTCCGGTATCTGGGCTGGTGCAGCTGGGATGCGTTTTATAAAGAAGTCAGTGAATCCGGAATTCGTCAGAAAGCGGATGAGCTGGCAGAAAAGAAAATACCGGTAAGATGGATGCTGATTGATGATGGATGGATGACATCTGAGGAAGAACTACTGGCGGATTTTGTGCCGGATAAGGGGAAATTCCCGGAAGGATTCCGGAAAATGACGGAGGACATTAAGAAAAAAACAGATGTCCGTTGGTTCGGTGTATGGCATGCCCTGGGCGGCTACTGGGGAGGTATTGTACCGGGAAGCACTCTGGATGTAAAAGAAAGTCCATATCTTTATCGAACGGTCAACGGCAAGACTCTTCCAAGTCCGTTTACGGGAGAAAAGTTTTACAGAGATTGGTATGAGGTGCTGAACAGGGAAGGAATCAGTTTCGTGAAAGTAGATGGTCAGAGTGCAATTCCTTATTACTTTGAAAACAGCCTGCCAGTCTGCATGGCGGCACGTGGGATGAATGAGGCACTGGAGAGCGGAGCTTCGCGCATGGATGGTGCGGTCATCAACTGTATGGGAATGGCTATGGAGAATATCCTGGCAAGGCCGACCACAGCTATATCCAGAAACAGTGATGACTTCTGTCCGGATAATGAGGGAGGTTTTTCAGAACATCTCCTGCAGAATGCCTACAATTCACTGTATCATAATGAATTGTACTGCTGTGACTGGGATATGTTCTGGACTATGCATAAAGACGCGGAAAAACACAGCCTGCTGCGCGCTGTCAGCGGAGGTCCGGTGTATGTAAGTGATAAACCGGGAGCTACTGATCCGAATGTTTTGAAACCACTGAGGTATAGGGACGGAGAGCTTCTTATGATGGACCGCGCCGCAAAGCCGACGGAAGACTGCGTATTTACGGATCCGTTGACAAACGGTGTGCTGAAGCTTCACAACATAGCGTCATACGGGGAGAAAAAAGCCGGAGGAATTGCTGCGTATAATTTGACAGACAAAAAACAGTTCCTTTCGTTCGCACCGGCAGATATACCGGACTTGGATCAGGCGGATACCTATTTGGTTTATGATTATTTCGGTAAGAAAGTGAAGACTCTTGGACGATATGAAAAGTATGAGGATACCATGGAAGCGGGCGGGTATGGATGGTTCGTTATTCTGCCTGTTGGGAAGAATGGCACTTGTCTTGGGTTGTTGGATAAATATGCAGGTTTTATGGCGGTTGAAAGTATTTATGAAAAGGACAGTAGTGTGACTGTGGTATTGCGCGAATCAGGAAAGATAGGATGGATTTCTGATAAGAAACCAAAGAAACTATTGATTAATGATATGGATGATACCTCGAAATTGGAGCAAAGAGATAAAGAATATGTAATTGAGCTGCCGGAAACATCTTGTAAGGTCGCTTGCACATTGATTTGGTAATAAAAATAATGTCAATAGAAAAGGCATCACAAAAAGTTCACAAAAAATTAGCACTCAAGTGTTGACAGTGCTAACAACAAGTGTTATATTACAGCTAGAACAAAGGAAGAGGGATACCAAGAGAGAGAAAGAAGAAAAGACCTCCGGTATCCGGACTCCAGAAAGTTCCAAAGAAACAGGTAAACAGAAAAGGTTCGGCAAGAAGATGAGCCGGAGAAAAAGGAGCGATGACTTATGTTAATGCCTAGTATTTTTGGAGAAAACTTATTTGATGACTTTTTCAACAATTTCCCGTTTTATGATTACGATAAAGAGATGAAGAACACCGAGAAGAAACTGTACGGCCGCAAAGCCAGCCATGTGATGAAGACCGATATCAAAGAAATGGATAATGGTTATGAGCTGGTCGTAGATCTTCCTGGATTTACGAAAGATGAGGTTCAGGCAACTCTGGAAAATGGTTATCTGACCATCAGTGCGGAGAAAGGCCTCGATAAAGACGAGAAAGAAAAGGAGAGTGGCCACTACATCCGCAGAGAGCGTTATGCAGGCGCATGCAGCAGAAGCTTCTATGTAGGCGAGGATATCACAGAAGAGGATATCAAAGCTGAATTCAAACACGGCCTGCTGAAACTGTTTGTGCCGAAGAAAGAAGCAAAACCGGCAGTTGAGCAGAAAAAGATGATCTCGATTGAGGGATAACCTCTGAAACAAACAAAAAATAAAACGATCCGCCGTCCGGGCGTGTAAAAATTCCCGGCGGCGGATTTTTTATGTCCATTTTTCGCCAACTTGTATGGTTTTACAAAATAAGAGTTTGTTGTTAAAATGTATAAAATCCGACTCTGCCTTAAAGCAAAATGCACAAGAAACAGGCGAAAATACACAAGAAACAGGCGGAAATACGCAAGAAACAGGCGAAAACACGGCAAACAGCCATGTGGACGCGCGACCATATATAGCAGTATAGAAAACAAGCTTGAGAAAAAGTAAAATAAATACATCAAAAGTACTAGTACGGATGTAAAAACCAACTCTTGTTATCTATAGTGCACAAAAAAGGAGTTGAAAAGTGGTATGGAAAAGAAACCAGTGACTAGAAAAGATATTGCAGAATTATGTGGTGTTTCTGTATCCGTGGTATCAAGAGCATTAAACAACAGTGGATATGTGGAGGAGAGCAAGCGAAGAAAAATCATAGAAACAGCAGAAAAGCTGAACTATATTCCGCAGCCTGTGGCGATGAGCCTTCAGGAGCGCAGAACGAAACAGCTTTTGTATTATTGTAAAGATTTAAGCAACGAGTACTACGTCGATATGTACCGGGGCATGTGTGAAGCAGCAAATGAAAGAGGATATCTGGTAACCATAAGCGGAATGATGGAGTTTGACTGGATCAGAGATACGATGGTTGACGGAATCATCATGCCGAATGAAGATCTGACAAGTTACTATATGAATGCGGGGGGGGGTAAAAACTATTATCTTCCCGTTGTAAGTGCTTCTTACTGTAACGTTGTGGATCTTCCAAAATCAGTACCGCTGGTAGAAGCAGATATGTACCGGGCGATGGATCTCGCGTTTGAGTATCTGAACAGAATGGGACATAAAGTGATTGCATATGGATTTCCCTATGACAGAAATAATTACAATTCCAGATTTATGGCCTGGAAGAATTATATCAAAAAGATTACTGGAAACACCGGATGGGAAAAATATCTGCTGGCTATGAATCAGAATGAAATGAAAGATGATCCCAGAATTCTTAAGTTTTCCGAAGATTTACCGGAACAAAGTATCCATACAGAAGAAGATTTCTTCGGAAAAGGAAAACTTGCATCACAGATCTTCCTGGAAAGAAAGCTGGATGCGACAGCAATTATCTGTTTCAACGATGAATTCGCGATAGGAATGATAAAAGGATTTCAGGAGATGGGAGTCAATGTACCGGAACAGATTTCTGTAATGGGAATTGACGGAACCGGAACCAGAAAATATCTTTCCCCGTCTCTTACCACGGTTAACATGTTTCCCAGGAAGCAGGGCCGGGAATGTGCGAATGTTCTGATCGATATCATCGAGAAGAAAAACAAGCGGTATATCGTACATCTGAAATCGAAACTGCAGACAGGAGAAAGCGTTAAAGATCTACACACTTAAGGTTGAAATCACAGGAGGTAGAGTATGAAAAAAAGCAGTATGATGAAGAAAGGTTTAGCTTGTGCCATGGCGGCAACCATGACAGTCGGACTTGCAGCATGCGGCGGCGGAGACAGCAGCAGTGATGCGAAAGATGTTGATTTCTCCGATCCGAAAAGCATTTCCGGTACCATTACCGTAGGCGGCTGGCCATCCGGTGATGATGGTTTCAAAGCAGCTATGGAGGGATTTAACAAAGTTTATCCGAATATCGAAGTAGAATGGCAGTTTACCGATACAACAGCACATCATCAGGCACTGCAGACATCTCTTTCAGCAGGAGACGGCGCTCCAGATGTTGCCATGGTAGAGGGTGCTCATGTTGCTGAGTACCGTGATTCCTCAGCCTTAACAAACCTGTTGGATGAGCCATATAATGCAGGCGAGCTGAAAGATGATTTCGTAGCATTCAAATGGGATCAGTGCCAGTCCGCAGATGGAAAAGCAATGCGTCTGATTCCTTGGGATGTAGGACCAACGACTTACTTCTATCGTACTGATATCTTTGAAGAATGCGGACTTCCGACCGATCCAGATGAAGTTGCTGAACTGATGAGCACATGGGACGGTGTACTGGAAGTAGCAAGAAAAGTAAATATTCCTGGAAAACGCTGGCTGCTGCCGGATGCAGCTTATCTGTACTACGAACTGTTCTGCAACAGAGATTTTTATGATGAAGATCTGAATCTGCAGATTGAAAGAGACGGCGATCTGGATTGTCTGAACGCAGTTATCAAGATGCGTGAAGAAGGTCTGGATATGAATGTTGATATGTGGAGTACCGAAGCAAAAGCAGCTTACGCTGACGGAAGTGTTGCATCTGTTATCTCCGGCGGATGGTTCGGTGGATTCCTGAAAACCGATTATGCACCGGATGCTTCTGGAAAATGGGGCGTTGCTAAGATGCCTGGCGGTGTAAAAGCTTCCAACTGGGGCGGATCTTTCCTGGTAATCCCGGAGCAGAGCAAAAACAAAGCAGCAGCCTGGGCATTCGTAAAATACATGCTGGCAACTAAAGAAGGTCAGAACGACATCTTCCAGGCAGTAGATTACTTCCCGGCTTACACACCTGCATACGAAGATGCTTCTATCTATGATGCAACAGATGATTACTTCAGCGGGCAGCAGCCGAAAAAACTGTGGGCTGAACTGGCAAAAGAACTGCAGCCTGTAAATACAACCATGATGGATTCTGCAGCAGATGGATGTATCTATACATCTGTAAACTCCGGACTGGAGCAGGGCCTGGATGCAGAAGGTATCCGTGAAAAGGTAAAATCTGATATCGAAGCAGCAACTGCAGAAGTAAAAGAGCAGCAGATTCAGGTACTGAAAGACGCAGGCGTTTGGGACAAATAAGAAGTAAATCAGTAATAATTTAAAAATTAAAATCGGCCGCTGCATCGGAATCGTCCGGTCGGCGGCCGATTTTGAATAAAGAGTACTGATGGACGGAAGGAGGACCACTTTTGAAAACAAAAAAGAAAACCGGATTTGTTTATACGTTAAAACAAAATAAAGTGGCATACGCATACATCGCACCATTTTATATCTTATTCGCAATCTTCGGTTTGTTCCCGATCGTAGCCGGATTTGCACTGAGCCTCTTCCGGTGGGACGGCATCGGACCGATGCATTTTAACGGAGTAACCAACTATATCAATCTATTTAAAGATCCACTGTTTTGGAAAGCATTATCCAACACGCTGCTGATCGGTATTATTGCACATATTCCGATTCTGCTGGGCGGTCTTGCTCTGGCATATATTCTGAATTCGAAGCTGGTAAAAGGTGAGAATATCTTTAAAACTATTTACTTTATGCCTATGGTAACAAGTTCTGTTGCGATCTCTATTATCTTCCAGACCATGTTTGGAAATAACTATGGTATCATCAACTGGTTCCTGAGCCTGTTCGGCGGCAAAAACATTAACTGGCTGGGCGGAGACGGAAGTCTGATCAAAGTAGCCGTTATCGTAATGTTCGCATGGAAATGGGTAGGCTGGAACATGGTTATCTATCTGGCCGGTATGCAGGGTATCAGCAATGATATCTACGAAGCAGCCAGAATCGATGGTGCTTCCAACACAAGAGTTATGTTCAGTATCGTTATCCCGCTGTTAAAACCAATCATTATATTTACGGTTGTACAGTCCAGTATTGGTATGTTTAACCTGTTCACGGAGCCATTTATTTTAACAAACTCCAGCTGGACCGGTGGTATCAACAATGGTGGTCTGACACTGATGATGTATTTGTTAAACAAAGCTCCGCAGGGTGGAAACTCCTATGGATATGCATCTGCGTGTGCATACGTTATCACAATCATGATTGTTGTGATCTCTGTTTTTGTTAACAAGTTCTCAGAAGAGAAAGAAACAGGAAGGAGGAAATACGGTAAATGAAAACATTATTAATTTTGCTTGCAGCGTTAGCCGTTATCTTAATCGTGATTGCCAAGGTTCATCCGATTGGAAAGAAAATCTCCTTATATATTGTACTGGGACTGATCGCACTGATTATGCTGATTCCGTTCTATATGATGTTCGTTATGGCAACCCATACAACCAGTGAAATCTATTCCTTCCCGCCGGCACTGTGGTTTGGAAGCAACCTGGCAACCAACTTCCACAACATGGTGGAGGCAGTAAACTTCCCGCGGGCCTTCCTGAACAGCTGTATCGTAACGTTTGGTAATGTTATCCTGGTACTGTTCTTCTGCTCGATCGGCGGATATGCATTCTCCGTCTATAACTTCCCGGGAAAGAAAGCACTGTTTGCCATTCTTCTTGGTACCATGATGGTTCCGTGGACAGCAGGTATCATCCCGTGGTTCATCATGATGTCAAAACTGGGCTGGTTAAACAGCTTCTGGGCACTGATTATTCCGAGCTGTGCGAATGCATTCGGTATCTTCTGGATGCGTCAGTACTGCCAGAACAACGTACCGGTATCTCTGATCGAAGCAGCACGTCTCGACGGCTGCAGTGAGTGGACGATCTTCTTCCGCGTTATTGCACCGATTCTGAAACCGGCTTATGCATCCCTTGGTATCATGCAGTTCGTAAACGTATGGAACGACTTCATGCAGCCTTTGATGATCCTGCGTAAAGCAGACAAAATGACTCTGCCGCTGATGCTGAAGACCATGGTTGGTGACCGTGGTACCGATTACGGCGCGCTGATGTTTGCCAGCACCTGTGCGGTACTGCCGCTGCTGATCGCATTCTTAAGTGCATCCAAGTTCTTCATGTCTGGACTGACATCCGGTGCGGTAAAAGAATAAGTATCATGTTAAAAGAATAATACAAAGAGAGGTGATCTTATGGAAATTGTGAACGGCGAAAGACTGGTATTGGGAACGTGTTATTACCCGGAACACTGGGACGAAAGTCTCTGGCGTGACGACTTAAGACGAATGCTGGAAAACGGCATCGAAGTAATTCGAATCGCAGAATTTGCATGGAGTAAGATTGAGCGGTACGAAGGTGTTTTCAACTATGATTTCTTTGACAGATTTCTGGATGCAGCAGCGGAAATGGGTATGAAAGTAATCTTTTGTACTCCGACAGCGACACCGCCGGCATGGCTGACCGAAAAATATCCGGAAGTTCTGAATGCGACCATGGATGGTGTTCTGTACCGCCATGGCGGAAGAAGACACTACAATTACAATTCCCCGAAATATCAGGAGCTGACCAGAATCATTGTGGAAAAATCCGCATCTCATTATGCAAAACATCCGGCAATCATCGGATGGCAGATCGACAACGAGATCAACTGCGAGAAAAATGAGTTCTATTCCGAAAGTGATACCATTGCATTCCGTAAATTCCTGATGGAAAAATATGGAAGCATCGATGCACTGAATGATGCATGGGGAACCAATTTCTGGAACCAGACGTACAACAGCTTCGAGGAAGTACATGTTCCAAGAACGACGCTGAGCAACAATACCAATCCGCATGAAGTACTGGATTATACAAGATTTGTATCCGACAGTGCATGCAAATTTGCAAAACTGCAGAGCGATATCATCCGCAAATATCTGAAACCGGGTGATTTTATCACCACCAACGGTCTGTTCGGCAACCTGGACAACCAGAGAATGACAAACGAGAGTCTGGATTTCATCATGTATGATTCCTACCCGAACTTCGCTTACTGCCTGGATGCATACAAACCGGACAACTTCCTGAAAGACCGTATGTGGAGCCGTAACCTGTCTGAGGTTCGTGCCGTATCCAAAAACTTCGGTATCATGGAACAGCAGTCCGGTGCCAATGGATGGAATACCGGTATGGCAGCTCCAACACCGAAACCGGGACAGATGACACTGTGGACCATGCAGAGCGTTGCACACGGTGCTGATTATGTCAGCTATTTCCGTTGGAGAACGTGTACCTATGGAACAGAAATCTACTGGCACGGTATCCTGGATTATTCCGGAAGAGACAATCGCAGACTGGCAGAAGTAAAATCGATTCACGAGAAATTCCAGAAACTGTCTGAGATCGCAGGTTCCAAATACGAGGCAAAAGTTGGTTTCCTGAAAGATTACGACAACGTATGGGACAGCCAGCTTGATGTATGGCATGAAAAGGTAGAGTGGAAGAGCCAGCTTAGTATTTTCGAAGCTGCACAGAGAACTCACACACCGATGGATTATATCTATCTGCGCGACGATGTAACCGCAGAAGATCTGAAACCGTATACCGTACTGTTCTACCCGCATCCGGTGCTGATCTCCGATGAGAGAAAAGCAGTGCTGGAAGAGTATGTAAAGAACGGCGGCTGCCTGGTTCTGGGCTGCAGAAGCGGATACAAAGATATGTACGGCCGCTGCGTCATGGACAAACTGCCGGGTAAATTTGCCGAGATGAGCGGCGTCGATATTCCGGAGTATACGCTGGTATCCCCGGAGAATAAAGATATCGTGATCGACTGGGACGGTACCAAACTGGAAGCTGCTGTATTTAACGATCAGCTGAAGGCAGTCGGCGAGCATGCAGAGGTTCTTGGTATGTATGAGAACTGCTATTATGCAGGAGCAGCCGGACTGATCAAGAATATTTACGGAGCAGGAATCGTATACTACTTCGGCGCAGCATTTTCCGAGAAAACCGCAGAAGTATTCCTGGAGAAACTGGGTGTGAAAGATCCATACAAAGAAAAGCTGGAGATCCCGGAGACCTGCGAACTGGCCGTAAGAAAGAAAGACGATACTGAGTACTGCTTCGTTCTGAACTACAAAGAGGAAGAAGCCGAGATTCAGGTGAAAGAAGAAATGACAGATCTGTATACCGGTGAAAAAGTGAGCGGTATTGTTGTATTGAAACCATATGAAGTAAGAGTTTTGAAATAAATAAGTACAAAATGATCCGCCGCCCGGGCGTGTAAAAATTCCCGGGCGGCGGATTTTTTTCGATAACACCATTACCGGAAACCGCTTTTCGCAAATTTGTACTTTTCGAAATACAAAATATAGGATAACATGTAACTGTTCAGAGAAATGGAATCAAGATGTGGACCGGAACCGTTACGAAAAAGAAATGAGGTGAGCCATTGCAGAAAGTAAGAGAACTGATCTTGGAAGTGTATCATTATGAGAAGAAAACGGAAATTGAGACCAGATACTTAAGCAATGTGCTGCTCTGGTTTGCCCTGATAGTGTTTCTCATCAATCTGTTCAACAACAGCATGGAAAAGAACCTGGGAATCTATATTTTCTGTCTTGTGGCCTGTGCGATCGGCGTGCGAAAAGATGGCGTACCCTTATGCCTGGGATTACCGCTTCTATTACCCGGTATTTTACTGGTCCTTTTTTCTGTTGATGCTTGTCACGGACCTGCTGTTCAAAAAATACCGGATTGGACAGGAAAAAGAAGAAAAAGCGATGGAAGCAGAAGTGAAAGCAACTATTGAAGATGCACAGAAGCTGATGGTCAATTCCGTGGCAGCGATCGGACGGATGATCGATGAAAAGGATAACTACACGAGACAGCATTCCCAGCGCGTTGCGGATTATTCGCGGCTGATAGCGGAAAATCTGAAAAGCTTTCATCCGACAGAGAAAGAAGTGGATCAGATTTACCGGAGTGCGCTTCTGCACGACATCGGGAAAATCGCGATCCCGGATGCGATTCTGAAAAAGACATCGCGCCTGACCGATGAAGAATATGCGATCATGAAAACACATCCTGTCTGGGGAAAGAAGATTCTCGCGGGACTTTCGTTTCTGCCACAGGCGGACTACGGTGCAAGCTATCACCATGAGAGATATGACGGCAAAGGCTATCCGGAGGGGATCCGCACGGACGATCTGCCGTATATCGTAAGAATCATCAGCGCTGCGGATGCGCTTGATGCGATGAATTCCAACCGCTGTTACCGGAAGCAGTGCAGCCGGAACTACATCATCAGCGAGTTCGAAAAGGGCAGCGGAACACAGTTCGACCCGGAGGTGGCGGAAACTGTGATTTACCTGATCGAGGAAGGAAAGATTGAAATTCCGGAAGGAGAAAATGCGTGAAAGAGTTTCTGGAAATAGTATTCAGCAAATACAAAGATCCGAAAATTGCCATGTGGATGAAAAATGTTCTGGTGCTGATTATGCTGCTGAATTTCTGCGTCGGGCTTTTGTATCCGATGGAACAGAAAAAGACGGTTCTGCCGATGTTTCTGTCGATGATTCTTCTGCTTTCGGTGAACTGTGCCTTAAGCCGCGGAAAAGATTACACATGGCTGGATACGGTGACCTTTCTTCTGCTGATCGCGCCGAACCTGCATCTGTTCCACGGCGGGGATATCGGATATTTCAGCACGTTTTATATCATTCTGTATTCCGTGGGAGCCGTTTTTATTCTGGGCATCCGTACCAGCGCTTTGTTCAATGCAGTCTGTGCGTTTTTTATCTTTGTGCAGGTCAGGGGAAGCGGGCTTGCGGAACTGCGCGGATTGTATCATCAAAATCTGCTGTTACGCTTTCCTTACTTATACTTGTGTATTGTCGGAATTGCGTATATTATTATGTTTTCTATTCAGCGGTACTGGGTGGAAAAAGAAAAAAGCCGGCTGGTTCTGGAACACAGAATCCATGAGGAGAAAAAGAAGCTGGCAGACATGTCGCTGCATGTCATCACCTCGATGTACAGCGCCCTGAGCGCCAAAATTCCGGAGATCGACCGTCACTGCGAACAGACGGCAGCGTATTCACGCAGGATCGCAGAAGGGATGGGACTCGATGAGACGGCGTGTACGAATGCCTATTATGCGGGGCTTCTGCATGAGGTCGGAGCCGTGGGCCTCCCGGACGAGATCATACAGAAATCAAGCCTGACAGAGGAGCAGTACGAAATCTATCAGACGTATGTTTCCCGCGGATACAGAATTATCCGTGAACTTCAGATTGCGGACGAAGTCGCGGAGGCGGTGCGGTATCACAGGGGAAATTACGATGGAAGCGGTTATCTGGAGGGGCGTTCCGGAAAGAACATTCCGGTGCTTGCCCGGATTTTAAGCGTGGCAGATTATGCGGACCGCCATGCAAGATGGGGTGAGACAGCAGAGGAGATCAGCCAGAAGCTGGAAGAAAGAAAAGAAACCCGCTTTGATCCGGAGTGCGCGGAACAGATGCGGGCGATTCTGAATCCGGCGGATCAACAGCAGGAATAGCTGCCAGGCAGAAGGACAAGAAAACCAGATTGTATACAATAATGTACTTGCTATTTGGGAACAGGTCGGATACAATAGGCGTGACAATTACAAAATGAGAGAACTCGTATCAAAAGGAGAAATCATGAAGAAAAGAAGAAGCGTACTTGCGCTGCTTTTAGTTGCAGCTCTTACTGTTGTACTTGGCGGATGCCAGGATGGCAAGGATGGGAAAGCAGATTCTTCCGATACCACAAGTTCTCAGGTATCAACGGAATCAACCCCGACAGGGGAACCTGTTATGGGAGGTTCCATCACGGTAGGAATTCCTCAGGACATTGAGGATAGTCTTGACCCACACAAATCTGTTGCGGCAGGAACGAAAGAAATCCTATTCAATATTTATGAGGGCCTTGTAAAGCCCGATGAAGAAGGAAATCTGAACGATGCGGTGGCAGAGAGCCATTCGATCTCGGAGGATGGAAAGGTTTATACCTTCAAGCTCCGGAATGGTGTCAAATTCCACGATGGAACGACCGTCACTGCAGAGGATGTAAAATATTCAATCGAACGCTGTGCGGGTATCAACGGAGACGGAACGCCTCTGGTAGAGGCATTTTCCAATGTAGACAAGGTTGAAATTCCGGACGAGAGCACGATCGACATCTATTTAAAAGAGGCAGACACTGAGTTTCTTGCCTATCTGACGGTGGCGATTGTACCTGAGCATGTGGAAGATCTGGAAGCAGATCCGGTCGGAACAGGCCCGTTCCACTATGTATCACGGTCCCCGCAGGAAAATATTGTCCTTGAAAAATTCAGCGATTACTGGGATACGGAAAATCAGGCGTATCTGGACAAGGTAACATTTCGAATTGTCAAGGACAGCAATGCAGTCGTAACAAACCTGAAATCCGGTACACTGGACATGTATGCACGTCTCAGTTCCACACAGACAGCGCAGCTTGCCGAAGATTCCGATTTTACGATTTATGACGGCGGTATGAACCTGGTACAGGCGCTGTATCTGAACAATGCCGTGGAACCGTTCAACAATGTGAAGGTGCGCCAGGCGCTCTGCTATGCGGCAAATCGTCAGGAAGTGCTGGATATGATTGCAGACGGAAAAGGAACGATCATCGGAAGCAGCATGTTCCCGGCATTTGGAAAATATTATGTGCCGGAACTGTCAGAGCGATATAATCAGGATATTGAGAAGGCAAAAGAACTGTTAAAAGAAGCCGGATACCCAGATGGATTTGAGCTTACGATTACAGTGCCGAACAATTATCAGCAGCATATCGATACAGCCCAGGTTCTGGTAGAGCAGCTTAAAGCGATCGGTGTTACTGCCAAAATTCAGCAGGTCGAGTGGGACAGCTGGCTGTCGGATGTATATGCAGACCGGAAGTTCCAGTCCACGGTTGTCGGCGTTGACGCGGCATATCTGACCGGACGCGCGTTGCTGGAACGGTTTACCTCAACATCATCCAAGAACTTTATCAACTACAGCAACGAAGAGTATGATAAACTGTATCAGCAGGTTAAGACCAGTACGGATGAAGAGGAGCAGGTTGAGCTTTACAAAAAAATGGAAACACTGCTCTGTGACGATGCGGCAAACCTGTATATCGAGGATATGGCATGCGAGGTTGCACTTCGGAGCGATTTTGCGGGCTATCGGTTCTATCCGCTGTATGTGCAGGATATGGCAAAAATTTATAAAGTAAAATAGTAGATATTCCGTTACGGCTCGCTGGGTACCGGTGGGAGGTAACGCTATTTCAGGCAGGAAAAAGAAAAACTCTCATTCGATTGTCAAATCTGCCTGAAAAGAGATAAAATCTGAAAAAACAGAGAAAAAGCGGCGCAGAATTGCTGAAAAGAAGCAGTCTGCGTTGCTTTTTCTCTCTGTCGATAGAATCTCCGAAAATATGTTAGGCTTGACTTTTTTTTCAACACTGCCTACTATAGAAAAAGACAGAAAAAACATAAGGGCTTCGCGGCGATGCGTGAGGCCCTTTTTATCTAAGCTAATGTTTCTGAATGTATTGTGGAAAGAAGGGGAACCCATGACAGATTTTCTGGTAAGATGTTTTGTAAAAGAGTATGAGAACACCGACAATGCGGATGTGCGCACGAGCTATGGTATTTTATCCAGTATGGTGGGAATTTGCTGCAATGTATTGCTGTTCGCTGCAAAGCTGCTGATCGGCGTTGGGATGCATTCGCTGGCAATCATGGCGGATGCGTTCAATAACCTTTCCGACGCGGCATCTTCGGTCATCAGCTTTGTTGGTGTCAAGATGGCAAACAAACCGGCAGATAAAGAGCACCCGTTCGGGCACGGTCGGATCGAGTATATTGCAGCGCTGATCGTTTCGTTTCTGGTTATTGAAGTCGGCTTTACGTTTTTAAAGAGCTCCCTGGAGAAAATTCGCAATCCGGAAGAGATCACATTTCAGATGGTTCCGTTTTTGATTCTGGTGCTCTCGGTTGGTGTAAAGCTGTGGATGGCGCTTTTCAACCGAAAACTGGGAAACCGCATTCAGTCGAAGGTGATGCTGGCAACGTCGGCGGATTCCATGGGCGACGTGATCACGACGAGCGCAACGATCGCTTCTACATTGATCTGCCATTTCCTTTCGGTTAATATCGACGCAATCGCAGGACTTGTTGTGGCGGTACTCGTTATGTGGTCCGGTATTTCCATTGCAAAAGATACATTGGAACCGCTGATCGGGCAGGGCGCGGATCCGGATCTGTATGCACGGATCATGAAAGAGGTTGCTTCCTATGAAGGAATTGTAGGAACCCATGATCTGATTGTCCACAACTACGGGCCTGGCAGAAGTATGGCATCGATCCATGCGGAGGTGCCGCGAGATGTCGATATCGAGGTATCGCATGATATTATCGACCGCATTGAACATGAGGTCGGTGAAAAACTGGGGATTCTGCTGGTCATCCACATGGATCCGGTGGAGATCCACGATGCGACGGTTCTTGCGACAAAGGAGAAGGTAAGAAACGTAATTTCCATTCTCGATCCGGAGCTTTCCTTCCACGATTTCCGTATGATCAACGGGGCGGAGAAAAAGAAGCTGATTTTTGATCTTGAAATCCCGTATTCTTATAAGAAGAAAGACTGTGATCGCGTGATCGGGCAGATCGGGGCGCTGATGAAGGAAATGGATGAGAAGTATGAATGCGTCGTCAATATCGACAAAAAATACGTGGCGGGAGAGTGACAACGGCCGGGTTGAGCCGTCAAATCTCTTCCAAAATGTTCCAAAAGTCAGTTTTTTGAAAAAAATAAAAAAATTTCAAAAAAGGTGTTGACTTTTCTCTTGCGATAGTGTATTATACATCTTGTCGCAAGGCAATGGGCTATCGCCAAACGGTAAGGCAACGGACTCTGACTCCGTCAGTTCCTGGTTCGAATCCAGGTAGCCCAGCTCATTGAAAGGTCTCAGGTCTCGTACCTGAGGCCTTTTTCGATGCTCAAAAACAAATACAGCAGGAGGAACGAAACGATGAAGTATTCCTTTACGAGCAGAATCCGCTACAGCGAAATCGGTGAGGACGGAAATCTCACCCTGCCGGGGCTGATCAATTACTTTCAGGACTGCAGTACCTTCCAGTCGGAAGCGATCGGCGAGGGCGTTGCGGAGCTCAAAAAACGAGGCTGCGCCTGGGTGCTGTCCGCGTGGCAGATTCATGTGCGCCGCTATCCATCCCTCGGTGAAGCGGTAAAAATCACTACATGGGCGAGCGGCTTCAAAGGATTTCTTGGCATGCGTAACTTCACGATGGAAACAGAAGACGGCGAAATGCTCGCCTGTGCCAACTCCATCTGGTCTTACGTCAATATGGAAACGGGTCATCCCGTCCGCGCACCGAAAGAGACGACAGACGCCTACGGCATTGACGATCCGATCGGCGAGGATTTCGGCGAGCGCAAAGTGAAAATGCCGGAAGCAGATTTCATCGGCGAACCGTTCCCGGTGCGGCCGCACAACCTCGATACGAACCACCACGTCAATAACGCACAGTTCATTTCCCTTGCCGGTGAATGCCTTCCGAAGAACTTCACCGTGCGCCGGATGCGCGCCGAATACAAACAGCAGGCGCACCTCGGCGATGTCCTGCATCCGCTGCGCGCCGAGACGGAAAACGGCTGTTTTATCTCGCTGAACGATGAAAAAGGACAGCCATACGTAGTTGTGGAATTTCAATGATTGTGGTACAATCGGAAAGAATAAGATACGATACGAACGTAATAAACACAATGAGGAAAGGGGAATTTGCCATGAGAGCGCAGAACCTTACACTGTTAACCGATTTATATGAACTTACCATGATGCAGGGCTACTACGAGAACCCGTCCGATCAGATCGTGGTATTTGATGCATTTTACAGAAAGAATCCATGCGGCGGCGCATACGCCGTATGTGCAGGACTTGAGCAGGTAATCGAGTATGTCCGCGATCTTCACTTTTCACCGGATGACATCGACTATCTCCGTTCCCTCCATATTTTCAACGATGATTTCCTGGAGTATTTAAGAGGCTTCCATTTCACCGGAGATATCTATGCGATCCCGGAAGGAACCGTCGTATTCCCAAGAGAACCGCTCTTAAAAGTTGTCGCTCCGATCATGGAGGCACAGCTTGTAGAGACCGCGATTCTGAACATGATCAACCATCAGAGCCTGATCGCGACGAAAGCATCCCGCGTTGTTTACGCGGCAAAGGGCGACGGCATCATGGAGTTTGGACTCCGCCGTGCACAGGGACCGGATGCCGGTATCTACGGCGCGCGTGCTGCCATGATCGGCGGCTGCATCGGAACCTCCAATGTCCTGACCGGACAGATGTTTGACGTTCCAGTCAAGGGAACCCACGCACACAGCTGGATCATGAGCTTCCCGGATGAGTACACCGCATTCAAAACGTATGCGAAAATGTATCCGGAAGCCTGCATTCTTCTCGTAGACACCTACGATGTTCTCGAATCCGGTGTTCCGAATGCGATCCGCGTCTTCAAAGAGATGAGAGCAGAGGGCTTACCGATGAAGGGCTACGGCATCCGCATCGACAGCGGTGACCTGGCTTACCTGTCGAAAAAAGCATATCAGATGCTCGAGGCAGAAGGTTTCGGCGATGCCATCATTTCCGCATCCAGTGACCTCGATGAGTACCTGATCGACAGCCTGAAAACCCAGGGTGCGAAGATCAATTCCTGGGGCGTCGGCACCAACCTGATCACATCCGGTGACTGGCCGGCATTCGGCGGCGTTTACAAGCTGGCAGCAGCAAAAGATAAAGATGACGCAGAATTCACACCGAAGATCAAGCTGTCCGAGAACTCCGAGAAAGTAACAAACCCGGGCAATAAGACGATTTATCGTATTTATGATAAAGAAACCGGAAAGATCCGTGCCGACCTGATCTGCCTCGCAGACGAGACCTTCGACGAGAGCAAAGATATGATCATCTTCGACCCGATCGAGACCTGGAAAAAGACGAAGATCAAAGGCGGAACCTACACCTTACGCGAGCTCCTCGTTCCGATTTTCCAGAAGGGCGCATGCGTCTACACTTCTCCATCCGTCATGGAGATCCGCGACATCTGCACCAGAGAGAAAGATACCCTCTGGGAGGAGTCCAAACGTCTGGTCAATCCGCATGAGGTTTACGTGGATCTGTCCGACAAGCTGTACCACATCAAGAGCGACCTGCTCGAGGAGATGAGCATGAAGGCTCTCGGCGAGCAGTAAGAAAGGAAGTCAAATGTTAAATATAGGAAGAAAGCAAAAGCTGGTAGTAGTAAAGAAAGTAGAATTCGGTATTTATCTTGGGGAAACCCGGGAAGCAGGCGAGAAGGAACGCGTTCTTCTGCCGATCAAACAGGTGCCGGAAGGAACAAAAGAGGGAGATGAGCTGGAAGTATTTCTGTACCGCGATTCTAGCGACCGTCTGATTGCGACAACCAGAGAGCCGAAGCTGGTGCTTGGAGAGCTGGCTGTCTTAAACGTAGCTGCTACCGGAAAGATCGGAGCATTTCTGGACTGGGGTCTGGAAAAAGATCTGTTTCTTCCGTTTAAACAGCAGACCCGCCGCCTCCATCCAGGTGATGAGGTTCTGGTTTCCCTCTACATCGACAAGAGCGACCGTCTCTGCGCAACGATGAAGGTTTACCATTTCCTGAAAACCAATTCTCCGTACGTCGTAGGCGATATCGTAAAGGGAAGAATCTACGAGATCAGCGGAAACTTCGGCGTTTTCGTTGCTGTTGATGACCGCTACTCCGGCCTGATTCCAAAGAGAGAAGCACAGGCAGACTATCATGTCGGCCAGGAACTTGAGTGCCGCGTTACAGAAGTCAAAGAGGACGGAAAACTCTCCCTGTCCGCACGCGGAAAAGCGTACGAGCAGATCGCAATCGATGCAGAGAGCGTTCTTTCTGTGATCGAGGAATTTGCAGGTGTCCTTCCGTTTGATGACAAAGCATCACCGGAAGTGATTCAGAGAGAATTTGGCCTCAGCAAAGCAGCATTTAAGCGCGCGGTCGGCCATCTGATGAAAGAAAAACAGGTTGTCATCCGCGACGGTAAAATCTGGACGGCAGAAAAAGCAAAATAAGAAAAGATCGGGCACTGGACAGGAAGCACATCCTCTCCGGTGTCCGTTTTTTTGTGTCAGACAGCAGATAAAATTTTGAAATTTTTTCTGCGCCCGGTTTGCGGTTGCGCGAAGAGAGGATTGCGCTTATAATATGATCTATATGACAAAAAATGACACAGGATCTGATGGAGAGCGATGAAGAAAAAGAAAAGTAAGAAAAAAACATCCTTTATTTCCAAAACCGCAATGACGGTTTTGACGATCATTCTGATTATTCTGTTTTTCTGCATTATGTCGATGGTCGAGAAAATACAGGGAACGGCCCGCGTTGTCAACTATGCCGGTCTGGTACGCGGAAAAACGCAGCGGATTATCAAGCTGGAGGATGCGGGAGAACCGCAGGATACGATGATTGCAGACATCAACGCTTATATCGACGGTCTGCAGAACGGAAGCAGCGAGCTGGATCTGGTGCGCCTGGATGACCGGGATTTTCAGGATAAGATGACTGAGCTGGCATCGTATTTTGAAGAGCTGAAGGCAGAGATTCTGCTGGTGCGTGAAAAAGGATATGAGAATACCGCGATTATCGAAAAGAGTGAGACCTTTTTCAAAATCTGTGACGAGGCGACGGGCCTTGCGGAAGCGTATTCGCAGAGAATGGCGTCTTCGCTGAAGAAGCTGGAGCAGGTAGTAGTAGGAGATATCATCGGTCTGGTGTTTGTCATCGGCATGGAGCTGATCAAGGCCGTCCGCTATGCGGCGATGAACCGTATTCTGCAGAAGAAAATCTATCTCGATGAGGCGACGGGCCTGTCAAATAAAAATAAATGCGAAGAGATTCTGGAGGGAAGCGACGGAGGAGAAGAAATTTCCGGCGTGTATGCGGTCTGTGTGTTTGACCTCAACAATCTGCGCACGATCAACAACAGTCTGGGTCACGACAAGGGAGACGAATATATCCGTTCCTTTGCCGTTCAGCTTCGAAAAGCAGTCCCGGAGGAGTATTTCGTCGGAAGAAACGGCGGAGATGAGTTTCTTGCCATTCTGCGCGGACTGAACCGCGAAGAAGTGGAAGCGTGCATGAATCACATCCGCACGCAGACGGCAGAATATTCCCGCCAGCACCCGGAGATGCCGATCAGCTACGCCGGAGGCTATGCACTGTCCACGGAATTTGAAGACTGTGATATCCGGGAACTGTTCCGCCATGCGGACCAGAACATGTATATCGACAAAAACCGCGCGAAGATGGAAGAAGCCGCCGCAGAGCGGAAGATCAGCCTGGAAGCGCTGGACGTCGTAAAGAAAAAGGGATACCATTTTTCCAACTGTATTTACTGCAATGCAAGACAGGACCAGTACCGGATTCTGCGCGCCGTTTCGGGCTTTTTCCTTGCCGAGGACGGCAGCTATACCGGTGCGGCCGAGCATATTGTGCAGGGCATCACGGATGAGGAAAAGAGAAAGGAAATGCGTAGAATGCTGGATCTTACCCATCTGAAGGAGTGCTATCAGAAGGGAGAAGAGAGCGTAGAAATTCTGTGCGAGTATCGGGAGGGCAGCGAAGGGGAAGCGCTCTGCCGGGGAAAAGTCACCATTCTGTTCTACGACGCGGCCGAGGACGGCGGACTGCACCATTTTCTGATGGGCTTTGAGCGGTTCCGCTCCGATGAGGAAGCTGCTCGGAATGAAAAAGAACAGCTCGACCAATACTATGAACAGATGAAACAGTCGATCATTGAAAACAGCCACTACGCCGAGGCACTTCTCGAGACGGCCGAGGCCGTGTTGGCCGTTGATCTGACGAATGATTCGCTGGAGCAGATTTTTTACCACAGCGGGCAGAAGAAATTTGACCTCAATATAGATCTGCCGTGTTCCTACGAGAAATACTGCGGGGAATGCAGTGCGTTTGTCGCGGAGGAGACATTGGAATCATACCGCATTGTGGATTCCTCGAAGAAACTGCTGCAGCGCTTTGAAAACGGAGATAAGCAGGTAGTCGTGGAGTATCAGGAAACAGATGAGTCCGGCAGAAGAATATGGTTGCAGAAGACGGTTCTTATGTCACAGGATACCGTTTACGACCGAAAGACAAAGCGGGAGAGCGTTGTGGTACACGGCATGATCCTTTTCCGTGATACGTCAGAGTTCCACAGCCGGGAAGAGAGGGAGAAGATACAGCTTCAGGATGCCTTTAGAGCTGCAGACAGTGCAAGTCGTGCAAAAACAGAATTTATGAACCGCATGAGCCACGATGTGCGCACGCCGATCAATGGCATTATGGGCATGCTGGATATCATCCGCAAAAACCGGCAGGATGAGGCAAAAGTGGACGACTGCCTCGATAAAATCAATCTTTCCGCAAGCCATCTGCTGGCACTCGTCAACGATGTGCTCGATATGAATAAGCTGGAGTCCGGAAAAGAGACGATCGAGAGCGCTTCTTTTGACCTGAAGCATCTGATGGATGATGTGGCATCCCTTGTCAATGCGCAGATTACGGAGATGGGCATTACCCACTGTACGCACCGCGGTGAGCTGACGCACACGAGACTGATCGGCAGTCCGCTGCGCCTGCGGCAGATTATGCTGAATCTCTTCAGCAATGCAATCAAGTACAACAAGCCGGGCGGAATGATCGATACGTATGCGGGCGAAGTCTCCTGCGACGGAACCCGGGTCGTCTACGAGTTCCGCATCACGGACAGCGGCATCGGAATGAGCAGCGAATTTATCGAAAAAGAGCTGTTCCATCCGTTCACACAGGAGAAGTCCGGTGCGAGAACGCAGTACAAGGGAACGGGCCTTGGCATGTCGATCGTCAAAGAACTGATCGAAAAAATGCAGGGCACGATCGAGGTAACGAGCCAGCAGGGCGTCGGAACGACGTATGTATTCCGGCTTCCGTTTTACATTGACTGCGAGGGACAGCGGATTCAGGAAGTAAAGACACGGATCGCAGGAAAAGAGCTTGTCCGCTTCCACGTTCTGCTTGTCGAGGATAATGAGATCAACATGGAAATCGCCGAGTTTTACTTGACCGATCACGGTGCGACGGTGGAAGAGGCATGGAACGGCCGCGAGGCGGTCGAAAAGTATGCGGCGAATCCGCAGAAATTTGATGTGATTTTAATGGATCTGATGATGCCTGTGATGGGCGGTCTTGAGGCAGCGCAGCAGATCCGCGCCATGGAGCTTCCGGAAGCAAAACAAGTCCCGATCATCCCGATGACGGCGCAGTCCTCCGAAGAGAGCAAAGAGGGATGCCGCGCAGCGGGCATGAACAGCCATCTGACCAAGCCGATCGAGCCGGACAGCCTGGTGCAGACGATCTTGGAGACAACGGAACATGCCTTTGGAAAATAGAGGAGAAAACGATGAGTTTTACGCATTTACATGTACATACCGAATACAGCCTTCTGGACGGATCGAACAAGATCAAAGAGTACGTTGCCAGAGTCAAGGAGCTTGGCATGAACAGCGCCGCGATCACCGATCACGGCGTCATGTTCGGCTGTATCGATTTTTATAAAGAAGCCCGCGCGCAGGGCATCAAGCCGATCCTCGGCTGTGAGGTTTACGTGGCGCCGGGTTCCCGTTTCGACCGCGAAACCAGCCGCGGAGAGGACCGGTACTACCATCTGGTTCTGCTGGCGGAAAATAATACGGGCTATTCCAATCTGATGAAGATTGTTTCGGCGGGCTTTATCGATGGATTTTACTATAAGCCGCGTGTCGACATGGAGATTCTGGAAAAGTATCACGAGGGCATTATCGCGCTTTCCGCCTGCCTTGCAGGTGAGGTGGCGCGTGCGATGGTGCGGAACCAGTACGAGATGGGAAAAGAGGCCGCACTGCGGTATGAGAAGATTTTCGGAAAAGGCAATTTCTTCCTGGAACTGCAGGATCACGGCATCTCGGAGCAGCGGATGGTCAATCAGCAGCTGATGCGCCTCTCGGCAGAAACCGGCATCGAGCTGGTGGCGACGAATGATATTCACTACACGTACGCAGAAGATGCGGATTCCCACGATATTCTTCTGTGCCTGCAGACCGGAAAGAAGATCACGGATGAGGACCGCATGCGCTACGAGGGCGGCCAGTATTTCGTGAAATCCGAGGCGGAGATGGCATCGCTCTTCCCGTATGCACCGCAGGCAATCGAAAATACACAGAAAATTGCAGACCGGTGTAATGTGGAGATCGAATTTGGTGTCACAAAACTTCCGAAATTCGATGTGCCGGAAGGATACACTTCCTGGGAATACTTAAATAAGCTCTGCTACGACGGCCTCGAGGAACGGTATTACCCGGCGACGGATGAACTGAAAGCGCGGCTGAAATACGAGCTTGATACGATCAAAACGATGGGTTACGTCGATTACTTCCTGATCGTGTGGGATTTCATCAAATTTGCGCGCGACCACGACATCATGGTCGGACCGGGACGAGGATCGGCGGCCGGAAGTATTGTTTCCTACACCCTTGGCATCACACAGCTGGATCCGATGCGGTACCAGCTCCTGTTCGAGCGTTTCCTGAACCCGGAACGAGTTACCATGCCTGATATCGACGTGGATTTCTGCTTCGAACGCCGCCCGGAGGTCATCGACTATGTAACGAGAAAATACGGCAAGGACCGCGTTGTACAGATCGTCACATTCGGTACACTGGCGGCGCGCGGTGTCATCCGCGATGTCGGCCGTGTGCTGGATATGCCGTATGCACAGGTCGATTCGATTGCGAAGATGATTCCGAATGAGCTGAATATCACGATCGACAAGGCACTGCAGATGAACCACGAGCTGCGGGAGCTGTACCAGGGCAATGAAGAGGTTGCACATCTGATCGACATGTCACGGAGACTTGAAGGTCTGCCGCGCCACACGTCGATGCACGCCGCCGGTGTTGTCATCGGCTCGCGTCCGCTGGTGGAATTTGTGCCGCTCTCGCGAGGAAGCGACGGAACGATTGTCACGCAGTTCACGATGACGACGCTCGAGGAACTGGGACTTCTGAAAATGGACTTCTTAGGGCTTCGGACCCTGACCGTCATTCAGAATGCGACAAAGCTCGCAGAGCGTTACAGCAATAAGAAAATTGATCTGCTTCACATCGATTACAACGATCCGAAAGTGCTCGGCATGATCGGCGCATCGAAAACGGTCGGTGTGTTCCAGCTCGAGAGTGCGGGAATGAAAAACTTCATGAAGGAGTTAAAACCGCAGAGCCTCGAGGATATCATCGCCGGAATTTCCCTGTACCGGCCGGGCCCGATGGATTTTATTCCGCAGTACATCAAAGGAAAAAACAACCCGGAATCCGTTACGTACGATACACCGCTCTTAAAACCGATTCTGGAGCCGACGTACGGCTGTATCGTCTACCAGGAACAGGTTATGCAGATCGTACAGGCACTGGCGGGCTATTCGCTTGGACGGGCCGATCTGGTGCGCCGTGCGATGTCGAAGAAAAAGGCATCCGTCATGGAAAAAGAGCGCCAGAATTTCGTTTATGGAAACGAGGCCGAGGGCGTGCCGGGCTGTATCAAAAACGGCATTGATGAGAAGACAGCGAACAAGATCTACGACGAGATGATCGACTTCGCGAAATACGCCTTCAACAAATCCCATGCGGCGGCGTATGCGTTCGTATCGTACCAGACGGCATGGCTGAAATACTATTACCCGGTTGAGTTCATGGCGGCTCTGATGACCTCCTGCATCGATAACCCGGGAAAAGTCGCAGAGTATATCTTGAGTTCCCGCCAGATGGGCATTTCCATTCTGCCGCCGGATATCAACCGAAGCGAAGGAAAATTCACGGTGGACGGCCAGGCGATCCGCTATGGCATGGCGGCGGTCAAAGGCATCGGAAAGCCGGTCATGGAGGCGATCGTGGAGGAGCGGAGTGCAAACGGACCGTTCCGCTCGTTAAAGGATTTTGCGGAGCGCCTGAGCGGAAAAGAAGTCAACAAGCGGACTGTCGAGAACTTTATCAAGGCGGGTGCATTCGACTGCTTCGGCGTGACGAGAAAGCAGCTCATGTTCGTCTACGCCAATGTGCTCGATGATGTGGCGCGCGAGAAAAAAGATTCGTTAAGCGGCCAGATGAGTCTGTTTGATTTTGTAGATGAGACGACCAAACGGTCGTATGAAACGGTGTACCCGGATGTCGGAGAATACGAAAAGAGTGATCTTTTGGCGCTCGAAAAAGAGGTGCTCGGCATCTACGTCAGCGGTCATCCGCTCGAGGAGCAGGAGGAGTGCTGGCGGAAGAACATTTCCGCGGTAACGACAGACTTCCAGCCGGATGAGGAGACGGGTTTCCCATCCGTCACCGACGGCGCGAAAGAGATTGTCGGCGGCATTATCACGGATAAAAAAATCAAATATACAAAGAATAACAAGACAATGGCATTTCTCACACTCGAGGACCTCGTCGGCAGTATGGAAATCGTCGTATTCCCGCGCGATTACGAGAAAAACGCAGCGATGATGCAGACCGATGCGCGTGTCTTCATCCAGGGCCGTGTTTCCGCGGAGGATGATAAGCCGAGCAAGCTGATCTGCGAGAAAATTTTCCCGTTTGCTGGCATCCCGAAAGAGCTCTGGATCCAGTTCCCGGACAAGGAAACGTACGAGAGAGAAGTGGCGGATCTGTACCAGATGCTGCATGAATCCGACGGCAAGGACAGCGTGATTCTCTACATCAAATCGATCAAAGCGATGAAAAAACTGCCGCCGAGCCGCAATGTGCAGGCAGATGCCCGTCTGGTGGCGTCACTTCAGGCAAAATTCGGTACCGGAAACGTGAAAGTTGTAGAAAAGAGTATTGAAAAAAGGGCCTGAATGCTTTAAAATAAAACTGTGTGTGATTAATAAATAAAACTACTCGTTTATTAATGTGTGTGATGAGATGGAGGAATTCATATGGCAACGACTAACAAGGTAAAGACAATCGGAGTGCTTACCAGCGGTGGTGATGCACCAGGTATGAACGCAGCGATCCGTGCAGCCGTAAGAAGAGGTCTGCAGAAGGGCGTTCAGATGAAAGGTATCCTGAAAGGCTACGACGGACTGATGAACGAAGAAATCATCGACATGACAGCCCGCGATGTATCCGACACCATCGAGCGCGGAGGTACTATCCTTTATACAGCCCGCTGCGCAGAGATGCGTACACCGGAAGGCCAGAAACGTGCTGCAGATGTCTGCAGAAAACACGGCATCGACGGACTGGTAGTTATCGGCGGAGACGGATCTTTTGCAGGAGCGCAGAAACTGGCAGCTCTTGGAATTAACACCGTAGGTGTACCGGGAACCATCGACCTGGATATCGCCTGCACAGAATATACCATCGGTTTTGATACCGCGGTAAACACTGCAATGGAAGCCATTGATAAAGTAAGAGATACTTCCACTTCCCATGAGAGATGCTCGATCATCGAGGTTATGGGACGTAATGCCGGATATATCGCTCTTTGGTGCGGTATCGCAAACGGCGCAGAGGATATTCTTCTTCCGGAGAAATACGATTACGATGAGCAGAAGATCATCAACAACATCATCGAGAACCGTAGAAAAGGCAAAAAACATCATATCATCGTAAATGCTGAGGGCATCGGCCATTCCACCAGCATGGCGCGCAGAATCGAAGCTGCAACCGGCATCGAGACCCGTGCAACGATCCTTGGACATATGCAGCGTGGAGGAAGCCCGACATGTAAAGACCGTGTATATGCGTCCATCATGGGTGCTTACGCAGTTGACCTTCTTCTGGAAGGCAAAACAGACCGCGTTGTTGCATACAAGAACGGTGAGTATGTAGATTACGATATCGATGAGGCACTGTCCATGACAAAGACTCTGCCGGAATATCAGTGGGAGATCGCAAGAGCTCTTTCTTATAACTATACGAAATAAAAAAATATCACGAAACAGACTGTTTTTAGCAAGCAGTCTGTTTCATTGGTATAATAGCGGGAATAAAAATGTTTCCGCAGACGGAATAGAGAGACAAAATAAAAAACAGGAGGAACTTAACAATGGTTACCTGGAACAATCTTGATAAACTGGCTTCTTTTGAGGAGCTGAAAAAAGTGGAGCGTGTCAATCTTGCCGAGGTGATGTCCGGCGAAAACGGAGCAGAGCGCGTAAAATCTTACAGCGTTCCGATGGCAGAAGGACTTGCGTATAACTACGCAGCAAAACAGGTGAATGAGGATGTCCTTGCCGCACTCGTAAAACTGGCAGAAGAGGCACAGCTTTCTGAAAAATTTGAGGAGCTTTACAACGGTGCTGTCATCAACACCGGAGAGAACCGTCTCGTGCTTCATCAGCTGACCCGCGGCCAGCTCGGAAACACCGTTACGGCAGACGGCGTAGACAAACGTGCTTTCTACGTAGAGCAGCAGAACCGCATCGCAGAGTTTGCGAACAAAGTACATGCAGGTGAGATCACCAACGCAGCAGGTGAAAAATTCACCACCGTTGTGCAGATCGGTATCGGCGGAAGCGACCTTGGCCCGCGTGCGATGTATCTGGCTCTGGAAAACTGGGCAAAGAAAAACGGCTGCTTCAAAATGGAAGCAAAATTCATCAGCAACGTTGACCCGGATGACGCAGCAGCTGTTCTGAATTCGATCGACGTAGCACATTCCATCTTCGTTCTGGTATCCAAATCCGGAACCACACTGGAGACTCTGACCAATGAGTCCTTCGTAAAAGACGCTCTGAAAAATGCAGGCCTGGATGCATCCAAGCATATGATCGCCGTTACCAGTGAGACTTCTCCGCTGGCAAAGAGTGACGACTATCTGGCAGCATTCTTCATGGATGACTACATCGGAGGCCGTTATTCTTCCACATCCGCAGTCGGCGGCGCTGTTCTGTCCCTGGCTTTCGGACCGGAAGTATTCGCAGCATTCCTCGAGGGCGCTGCAGCAGAAGATAAACTTTCTGCAAACAAAGACGTATTACAGAACCCGGAGATGCTCGATGCGCTGATCGGTGTTTACGAGAGAAACGTTCTTGGCTATCCAAGCACTGCAGTTCTTCCGTACTCCCAGGCACTGAACCGTTTCCCGGCTCACTTACAGCAGGTAGATATGGAGTCCAACGGTAAATCGGTCAACCGCTTCGGCGAGCCGGTCAATTACCCGACCGGTCCGGTTCTCTTCGGCGAGCCAGGTACCAACGGACAGCATTCCTTCTATCAGCTGCTGCATCAGGGAACTGATATCGTTCCGCTGCAGTTTGTAGGCTTCCGCAATAACCAGATGGAGACCGATGTCGACATCCAGGGCAGCACCAGCCAGCAGAAACTCTGCGCAAACGTAGCAGCTCAGATCGTTGCATTTGCCTGCGGTAAAGCAGATGAGAATAAAAACAAAAACTTCGAAGGCGGCCGTCCGTCCAGCATCATCATCGGAGATCAGGTAAATCCGAAGACGCTGGGAGCACTGCTTGCACACTTCGAGAATAAGATCATGTTCCAGGGATTCCTGTGGAACGTAAACAGCTTCGACCAGGAAGGCGTCCAGCTTGGTAAAGTCCTTGCAAAACGCGTTCTGGCTCATGAGACAGACGGAGCACTGAAGGTATTCAGTGATCTGCTCAATATCTAAGAAGTTTAAATCAGAAAATTTAAGATATGAAAAGGCGGCATACCGGATTTTCTTTCTGAAAGTTTCAGGGGGAAAACGGTATACCGCCTTTTTTATTACTATATTATGGGGTTATCCCAGCTTCGCCGGAAGCGACGAGGACACTGTGGACTGATGCTCCTGCCGGAACTGCCGCGGGGTGATCTGATACCGTTTTTTGAACGTACGGATCAGGTGGCTGCAGTCTGCAAAGCCGGTCTCGGTGGCAATAAAGTTCAGGTCATAATCGGTAAAGAGGAGCAGGTTCTCGACCTTGTTCAAACGGATAAATTCGATATACTGCTTGCAGCTCTGTCCGTAGTGTTTTAAAAACAGCTTGGCAAAGTACGAATAGCTCATATTGTATTTATGCGCCAGCTCTTCGATGTTGATATTCTCCTGTGAATGACGGTCGATGTAGACGAGAATGTCCTGCATACTTTTCTCTTCACTCTCGGAGATGGTTTCGAGATCAAAACAGATTCCCTGGCAGTGCCACGTCCGCAGAAGGCGCAGGAACAGTGTCGAAAACAGCGAATAAATATACGCGTCGTAGCCGTACTGTTTCGCATGGGATTCTTTTTCAATGGTTGTGAAAAAATCGTTCAGGTCGAGCCCCGGAAGATCCGCCTGCGTAAAGAGCAGGGAAGGATGTGTCATGGAGGCAACCTTATGGAATGCAAAGCTCAGGTTCGGAAGATAGCTTCCGGTAAGATGAATCCGGTTCAGATTGAATTTTACGCAGAAAAAGCGAAACGGTTTGTCATGATCCGCGGCAAGCGCATGGACTGCCTGCGGCGGAAAAAGGATGAAAGAGCCGGCCTCCATCGGATAGACAACATCGTTGCAGCTCACAAGGAGCGAGCCTTCCTGCAGATAAAGTACTTCAGTAAAATAGTGCCAGTGTGATACCACCGGCATGGAAAAGGTTTCCGAGCTGCAGGAAAATGCCTCGATCGGTGAGCGCAGGATATCACTGTATTCAAATAGATTTTTCAAAAGTAAATTCCTCCTGTTCCGGTTAAAAAGTTCTGCAAAAAATTACGAGGATTATTCAAAAGAATCGTGCATGAAGATAGAAACGTTCTATTTTTATACAGTCGCATTATATCATAATGAAATGAAAATTGATACAATGGCGAAAGCATTTGAAAGAGAAAAATGCAGAAACCTTTTGATTTTCAGAAGATAAGGGGGGATATGAAAAAATGAAAAGCAGCACAAAACCATTCCCGAAAACCAAAATCCAATGGCTGTGGGAAAACATGGAAGGAAAGCGTGCGCTGTATCTGATCGGCATGATCGGAACGGTATTATATAACGTTCTGCAGCTTACGATTCCATATTTTTCGGGAAAAATTGTTGACCTGTTTCTGACAGGTGAAAATGCAGTGCAGAATCTGCAGACACACCGGGATCTGTTTTACCGTCTGCTGATTGCGATGATTGGCTTCACGTTTCTGCGTGTCGTTATTGTCTACGGCAGCTGTATGATTTACGAGCACGTATCACAGAGCGTCCTGTACCGGGTGCGGAATTACCTGTATGACAAAATCCAGCGGCAGGATATGACGTTTTACAGCACGTACCGTACCGGCGATCTGATGACGCGTCTGACCGGAGACCTCGATGCCGTCCGCCATATGGTCGCATGGGTCATCCGAATGGTGATTGAGTCGTTTTCCCTGTTCGCGGCAGCGGCCATTTTCTTCCTGTACACGAACTGGAAGCTGGCGCTCTGCATACTTGTGATTTCGCCGTTTGTATTCTGGATCATCTACCTGTTCCGCAACCGTGTTGCCCCGATGCATGCGGCACTGCGTGAAAAGCTGGCACAGATGAATACGTGTGCGCAGGAGAATATCTCCGGAAACCGCGTCGTCAAGGCGTTTGCAAGAGAAGAGTACGAGATCGAGAAATTCGACCGCGCTAATACCGATTACGCGGAGACAAACAAAGCAACCGCGATGGTATGGCTGAAATTCTTCCCGTTTGTCGAGAGTATCGCTAACCTGATGCCGGTTGTCCTGCTGGCAGTCGGCGGTGTCTTTATGATTAAGGGCCAGCTGACCATGGGTGATTATGTGGCATTCTCCGGCCTCATCTGGGCAATCGCAAACCCGATGCGCCAGATGGGAAATATCATGAACGAGTTCCAGCGGTTCTCGGCGGCTTCAAAAAAAGTCATGGAGCTGTATTACTCCGAGGCGAAGATCAAGGACGAGGAAAATGCAGTGGCACACCCGGAACGCTTCGAGGGAAAAATCGAGTTCGACAACGTTTCGTTCCAGTATGAGGACGGTGATCTGCCGGTTCTGCATAACATTTCGTTTACGGTTAACCCGAATGAGACCGTGGCGGTCATGGGAGAGACGGGATGCGGAAAGACATCCCTCATCAACCTGATTCCGCGTTTCTACGAGCCGACAGAAGGCCAGATCCGCATCGACGGTATTCCGGCGGAAGATCTGAAGCTGTATGACCTCCGGAAACACATCGGACTTGCGACGCAGGATGTCCTGCTGTATTCTGATACGATCGAGGGCAACATTGCTTACGGCGATGACTCGATCAAGATGAATGAAGTCATTAAATTTGCAAAATATTCTGCCGCGGCAGACTTTATTTCGAAGATGCCGGAGGGCTATGACACTCTGGTCGGTGAGCGCGGCGTCGGTCTTTCAGGCGGCCAGAAGCAGAGAATTTCCCTGGCGAGAGCGCTGGCCATCCGTCCGTCGATCCTGATTCTTGACGACACGACATCGGCCGTCGATATGGAGACGGAAAAACAGATCCAGCATTCCTTACGAGAACTGGATTTCCCGTGCACGAAAGTTATCATCGCGCAGCGAATCTCCACCACAAAGACGGCGGACAAAATTATCGTGCTGCAGAACGGTTACATCAAGGAGATGGGAACGCACGAGGAGCTGATGGAAAAGAAGGGCTATTACTACGAACTGGTGAAACTGCAGACCGGTATGGATGAACTGTAGGAGGGGGAAGCAATGGCAAAAAATACATACAAGCAGGATGAAGTGCTCGAAGAACCTTTTGACATCAGACACTTACTCCGGGCATCATCTTATATTAAAAAATACGCGGGCCGGATGGTTGTGGCGATTCTCTTAAGCGGCATCGGCGGCGCGTTCGGCTACGTTGCGCCGATGATTATCCAGCGGGCACTGGACCTTGCGATTCCGGACAAAAACGAGAAACTTCTGTTTTCTCTGGTCGGAATGCTCGTCGGCATCTACGTCGTCAGTGTCATTTTCACGACGATCCGAAGCCGTATCATGGTGGATGTCAGCCAGAATATCATCTACGATATCCGAAAAGACCTGTTTGAGCATCTGCAGGAGCTGCCGTTCCAGTATTACGACGACCGCCCGCACGGCAAAATTCTGATCCGTGTGGTCAACTACGTCAACTCGGTATCGGATATGCTTTCGAATGGACTGATCAACATTGTGCTGGAGTGTTTCAATCTGCTGTTCATCGTCATTTTCATGTTCCTGGTCGATGTGCAGATGGCGCTCGTCGTTCTCTGCGGCGTGCCGGTGCTGTGCGTGTTCATGGTCTGGATCAAGAATAAACAGAGACGGGCATGGCAGGCAGTTTCAAATAAGAACTCGAACCTGAATGCGTATCTGCAGGAAAATATCGTCGGAGCCCGCATTACGCAGATCTTTGCGAGAGAGGATGAAAATGCGGAGATTTTCAAAGATCTTTCACAGGACTGCCGCAGAACGTGGAACACGGCGGTACGCTATTCCAACCTGGTATGGCCGGGCATCGATTCGATTTCCGTCTGCGTGCGCGCGGCGATCTTCTTAGCAGGCCTTGTGCTGTTCGGACAGGGCAGCAAATCACTCGGTACCATCGTGGCGATTTCCAGCTATGCATCGTATTTCTGGCAGCCGATCATGAACCTTGGAAATATCTTCAACAACTTTATCAACAACATCGCTTACCTGGAGCGTATCTTCGAGACAATGGACGAGCCGGTAACGGTAAAAGATGCGGAGAACGCCGTAAAAATGCCGGAGATCCGCGGTGAGGTGACGTTTGACCATGTCAACTTCTCGTACGATGAATCGAAGCAGATTTTAAAAGACGTTTCGTTTACGGTAAAACCGGGTGAGAGTGTGGCGCTTGTCGGACCGACGGGAGCCGGAAAGAGTACGATTGTCAATCTGATCTCCCGGTTCTACAATGTCAACGGCGGCCGCGTCCTGATCGACGGCCAGGACATCTCACAGGTGACAATTCATTCGCTGCGTGAACAGATGGGTATTATGATGCAGGACAGCTTTATTTTCTCGGGAGACATTGAGGACAACATCCGTTACGGAAAACTCGATGCGACACTGGAGGAGATTGTCAATGCGAGCAAAATCGTGTGTGCGGACGAATTCATCAGCAAAATGCCGGACGGCTACCAGACAGAGGTGCGTGAGCGCGGTTCCATGCTGAGCCAGGGCCAGAAACAGCTGATCTCGTTTGCCAGAACGCTGCTTTCGGATCCGGCGATTCTGATTCTCGATGAGGCAACCTCGAGTATCGACGTGCAGACCGAGAAAGCACTGCAGACTGGCCTCAATGCGATGCTGAAGGGCAGAACATCGTTCATTATCGCCCACCGTCTGTCCACGATCCGCAACTGCGATAAGATCATGTATATCGACAACGGCGGCATCATGGAGAGCGGAACGCACGACGAACTGATGGCAAAGAAGGGATATTATTACAAACTGTATACGGCACAGCTCGACGAAGTACAGAAAGCGGGCTGACACCATTTCAGGACAGCAAAAAGGCTTCTGCCGGCGGATGAAAATCCGGGGCAGAAGCCTTTTGAAATTGCGTGATATTTTATTTTCCGGAGAAGTATTTCTCTTTGATGATCTCAACCGGCATATCCTCGCCAGTCCACAGTTTGAAGGAAGCAGCTCCCTGGTATAACAGCATGTACATACCGTTTCCGGTCTTGCATCCAGCCTCTTTTGCCTCACGCAGCAGGCGGGTTTCCTGCGGATTGTAGATCACATCGAAAACGAAGAGGTCTTTGTGGAACATCGTTGTGTCGGTGATGATGGTGTTTTCGGTTTTTGGAGCCATTCCGACGGAAGTTCCGTTGACAAGAATGGCGCTGTCTGCTATGGATGCGCGAAGGACTTCCGGATCGGAGAAGTCGTGCAGGGTAACCTTGCAGGAAGTACGCTCATTGAGTTTTGCAACGATTTCCTCGGCTCTTCCGAAGAAATTGTCTCTGACGTTGAATACATTGATCTCAGCCACGCCGTCGAGGGCTGCCTGTACCAGGATTGCAGTAGCAGCGCCGCCGGCACCGAGCAGAGTCATCTTTTTGCCGATGATGTCTACGCCGTTTTCTGCAACTGCTCTCATGAAGCCGACACCGTCGGTGGTGTAAGCGGTGAGAACGCCGTTGTCGTTGACGATGGTATTACATGCGCCGGAGATCTCCGAAGCAGGGGAAACCTTGTCTGCCAATTTGCACATGATATTTTTGCCAGGCATGGTGATATTCCAGCCTCTTGCACCCATGGTGCGGAGTCCTTCGACTGCCTGCGGCATTTTGTCTTCCGGTACATCAAAGGCAAGGTAGCTATAATCAAGGCCGAGCTGGTCGCATGCTTCGTTGTGCATTTCCGGAGAAACACTGTGTGCAACCGGGCTTCCGAGTAAACATAATAATCCGGTGTGTCCTGTGATGTGTTTTGACATAATTTGAAATCCTCTCTCTCCTCGTATTTCCGCATGATGATAAATCGTGCTGTAGCACTTTAAACTGCTACTATATGAAGTGAATTATACTCCAGATGCCGAAAGAAAGCAAGAAAAAAAGAGGAAATGACGCAAAGTTCATTTCCTCTTTTCGTGTTGGTTTTTGATTAAGGTTTAAGATGGAAAAGATTCGCCCGGAAATCAGATTCCAAGTTTCTCTTTCATGTAGTCAACCGGAGTATCTTTTCCGGTGTACAGCTTGATTGCGATGAGTGCCTGGAACAGCATCATGCCCATGCCGTTGAATACTTTCTCACATCCTGCTTCTTTTGCCTGTTTCATCATAACGGTTTCGCGCGGAGCGTAAACGGTATCCGTTACGATGAGATCTTTTTTAAAGAAGGAAGGATCAGGAATGTTGGAAAGGTCTTCGAGTGGATGCATTCCTACGCCGGTAGCATCGCAGAACAGGTCAGCTGCGTGCATTTTTTCTTTCAGGAGGTCTTTGTCTGCCAGATCGTTCATGGTAGCCTTGCAGTTGGTGTTCTTATTGATCAGATCAACAATTTCCTCTCCACGGCTGTAGAATTTGTCTTTGATGTTGAAGATTTCAATTTCTGCAACTCCATCCAGAGCACCGCGCACTGCAATTGCAGTAGCAGCACCGCCGGTTCCGATCAGGACCATCTTCATTCCCTTGAAATCGATGCCCTCTTCGGTCAGTGCCTGCCAGTATCCCATACCATCGGTATTGTAGCCTTTCAGTTTTCCGGTTACCTGACCGTTTTCGTCGCGGAGGTTGACTACGGTATTGATAGCGCCGCATAACTTAGCTGCTTCATCTACTTCGTCCAGATATTTGTGGACAACAGTTTTGTTTGGCATGGAAATATTGGAACCGAGCATTTTCAGCGCGCGGATACTCTGCACAGCATCTTTTAAAGAATCGTTATCAACTTCGAAAGCAAGCTGAATGACATCATCTCCGTTTTTGTCGTATGCAAGGTTGTGGGTTGTCGGAGACTGGGTATGACGGATCGGGTAAGCCATTAATCCAACTAATTCGGTATGTCCTGTTACGTTTGGCATGATATTTTCCTCTTTTCTTTTTTCATGCTGCGCTGTTTCGGTTTGAAAAAGAGGCAGCGCAGCAGATGATATACAGTTTTTTGTCGGGCTGCTTAAAGTCGATACTTACTCAAGCGGCTCCAGATGCAGGTATCCCTGGGACTCCAGTACATTCAGGATCGCGCGGCCTTCCATGGTACCTTCCATGATACGGCGTGCGCGTACGGAATCGCCAATGGTGTATACATAAGTATGGGTATCGGCGAATGCTTCCTGGATTTCCGGCAGAACCGGGTTGTTGGAGCGCATTCCAAGGCAGTTGAATCCGTAATCGAACTCAAGATCCTGGATGGTTCCGTCCGGAAGCTTTACAGTGAATGCGTTTTCTTTTACTTCCTGAAGAGCAGTGTTGACATATTCTTTTACACCATATTTGTCGTGTGTCTCACGCATGGAGCATTTGGTGATCGGGTCTGCAAGCATACCGATCTGCGGCAGCATATCGATGATGGTACACTCGGCGCCTCTCGGTGCAAAGTATTCAATAACGTCAAGTCCTACGGAACCGCCGCCGACTACAACGACTTTCTTGCCCTGACAGGCTTCTTCCGGATATTTTCCGGCGTTTACATTGTTGATCATACCAAAGATGGTATTTACGTTTCCGGCATCGATGTTCTCTTTCAGGCCTTTGATCGGCGGAACAAGCGGAACGGAACCGGTGGAGTTTACAATGATGTCCGGTTTGAACTGTTTGATCTTATCCACCGTAGCTTCGGTGTTGAGGAAAATATACAGGTTTTTCAGTCTGGCGGCTCTTGCCTCAAGGTATTTCGGGAAGTCTTTCATACGGCTCTTGCTTGGAAGATCAGAGATGAAAGTGGAAAGACCGCCGATGTGGTCGTTTTTCTCGAGTACGAAAACGTTGCATCCGACTTCTGCAGCGGTGCAGGCTGCTTCCATACCGGCAGTACCGGCGCCGACAACAACAACGTTACAGTTTTTGTTCACTTTCAGTGCTTTGTAAACATCGCCTTCCGGAACAGCCGGGTTTACGGTACAGCGGATCGGGCGGTTGACACCGATACGATTTCCGGCACATCCGACGTTACAGGAGATGCATTTTCGAAGGATATCTTCCTCGCCGTTTTCCACCTTCTTTACCCAGTTCGGCTCAGCGATCAGGCCGCGTCCCATGCCGACGATATCAACATCGCCGCTTTCCAGAACTTTTTCAACGACCTTCGGATCACGGTAGTTACCAGCGTTGATGACCGGTTTTTTGAATTTGTCTTTTACGGCTCTTGCCATGTAGGAACGCCATCCATCCGGCAGGAAGTTGGAATCGATCTGATACTGCAGGGATGGGTTGAGACCGCAGGATACGTCGTACATATCTACGAACTCATCCAGGTACTCCAGGTATTCCAGGGTATCTTCCAGTGTGTTTCCGCCCGGAACACGCTCCTCGGCAGAGATACGAACGATGATCGGGAACCACGGTCCGACGTTTTTACGTACTTCTTCGAGGACCATACGCGGGAAGCGCAGGCGGTTTTCTACAGAACCACCGAATTCATCGGTTCTTTTATTGTAATACGGGGAGATGAACTGGCTCATCAGGTAGGAGTGGCCGCAGTGGATTTCAATGGCATCAAAGCCGATGGCCTGCACACGTTTTGCAGCTTCGCCGTATTTTTTCACGGTTGTCATGATTTCTTCTTTTGTCATCGGGCGAGGGGTTTCTCCGCCGGCTTTTGTCGGGATGTTGGAAGAAGAAACGGTTTCCATACCGGTTCTTGCGGAAGATGCGGAAGCTCCGGCGTGGTTGATCTGGATCGCTACGGTAGCACCGTTTTTATGAAGGTTTTCGACTAACTGATAGTAGCGCGGCATAAAGCTGTCGTGGTCGATACGGATCTGGCTGGTTCCGTTGGAACCGACCGGGTACTCGATGTTGGCGTTCTCCAGAATAATAAGACCAACGCCGCCTTTTGCGCGGAGAGAGTAGTAGTTCATATGACGGTTACTCATTTCACCGCTTGTCTCACCGTAGTTGGTTCCCATCGGGGTCATTGCAATACGGTTTTTAATCGTTGTTCGTTTGATGGTAATTGGCTCGAAAATTTTTGGGTAAGCACTCTTCATGAAAATTTCTCCTTATTCATTACATGAGCGGTAATCCTCTGTTTGTGACAAATCCATCATAACTCTTTCGACTAAAAATTAACAATATCTTTCAGATAAACTTTTGATACGTTTTCGCTATCGTTTCTGGACTCTTCGATAATGTCAGCGTGCTGTTTCATGTATTCGGTAAACCGTTCGACAGCCGGAAGCCGGTAGCGGTTCTTCATCCAGAACATAAAAGTCTGATGATAAATCTCGAGACCTTTCAGTGTGTGGATGCGGATACCGTCTGCCTGTTCCAGAATATCGGTTCGCGGCATGAGCGCGATGCCGAAGTTTTCGCGTACCAGTGCCACAATCGAATATTCATCCGGGCATTCCATGATAATATTCGGATGAAGCTGATATTTGCGGTAGAGATGACCGGTGTAGACCCCCATCCAGGATGCGCGGTCGTAGCCGATCACCGGATAACGGGTAAGCTTTACAAGCGGAACCTCCGGTTCATCGGCAATCGGATGCTGTTCCGGGGACACGATGACAAGCGGCTGCTGGATCAACGGAAAAAACTCCATGTCGTCGCGCTTTAAAAAGCCGCCAAACCCAAGATCGAGTTCGCCGGATTTCACCTTCTGTGCAATGGCCGGGGTATGGTTCTGCCAGAAGCTAAAGGCAACATTTTTGTTTTCTTCTTGGTCCAGAAAGGTGCGGACATTGTGCGGAATATAATGTCCGGCAAGTGGAAAAATATAACCGATGTTGATTTTTCCGCCACCGGAGGCGAGCTCTTTCATCTTGCCTGCCGCAATGTCACAGTCGCCTGCGATCCGGTCTGCATGCTCCAGGAAAAGACGGCCGGCATTGGTAAGGACAACACCGCGCCCTTTCTTTTCAAACAGCGTGATTCCAAGCTCACTTTCAAGGGCGGCCATCGAACGGCTCAGGGATGGCTGGGAAATATAAAGCTCCTCTGCCGCCTGGTGATAATTTTCCAGCCGGGCGACCTTTCGGAAATAGAGAATCTGATTCAGTGTCATGTGGTTTTTCCTCCTGAAAAAATGGTTCCGTAAGAAAGTCTTTGCTTCCTCTTATTATGATAACTCAAGTATACCATATCAATGCATTCAATGCATTGATTTTTTCCTTTAAAAGCATTAGACCGCACACACTTTCACTGTTAAAATAAAGGCAAATGTTATTTTTTTAACATTCACGAAACTGGTAATCTGTTGTTTGTGACAAAACAAAAGGATGAACCGAACAGAGGAAAAAGACAATTTGACCTCAACACATGATCTATTTAAAAAGGAGAGAAACCATGAACAAGAAATACCTGCCAAGTGCATTAATTTTGTACTTGAACTACTTTATCCACGGTGTTGGATGCTCTATTCTGGGCCAGGCAGTCATCAAAGAGGCTCTGGCAGCAGCATGGGGAGTGGAAGCAATGGCAATTACCGCAATTTCCGCAGCACTCGGTCTTGGCCGTCTGATCGCACTGCCATTTGCAGGTCCTCTGTCCGACAAGCTCGGACGTCGCATTTCCACCGCAATCGGAAGTGCTTCTTATGCAATTTACCTGATCGGCCTTGCTCTTGCATTTCATGCAGGAACACACGGCGGTTACACCATCGCTTACGTATGCGCCATCATCGGCGGTATCGCAAACTCCTTCCTGGATACCGGTATTTACCCGGCAGTATCCGAGATTATTTACAAAGCTCCTGGCGTTGCTACCATGGGAATCAAATTCTTCATCGCAATCGCTCAGATGCTGCTTCCATTTGTTCTTGGTGTAGCTGTTACTTCTACAGCAGCAGGCCTTACCTCCTACAATCCGTTATTCTACGGATGCGGAATCGCTTATATCGTACTTTTTGTACTGGTATTCCTGTTCCCGCTGCCAGACGCTGATCAGAAAGCATCCGGCAAAAAAGAGGGCCTGATCGACAGTCTGAAACATACACATTTCTCCTTCGAATCCATCGCCATGATCCTGATCGGATTCACCTGCACCGGTACCTTCCAGCTGTGGCTGAACTGTGCACAGAACTTTGCAAAAGAGAATGTAGGCTGGGCTGATCCGTCCATCATGCAGACCTATTATTCTGCAGGAACCATGCTGGCACTGATCGTAACAGCGTTCCTGACCAGAAAAATCAAAGATGTTCGTTTCATCGTTGTTTACCCGGCCATTTGCCTTGTAACTATGATTGCTGTCCTGATGGGACAGAGCAAACCGCTGATGATTGCCGGTGCTTTCATTATCGGATGGGCAGGCGCAGGCGGACTGCTTCAGATCGCAACTTCCGTTTGCAATATGCTGTTCCCGAAAATCAAAGGAACCGTAACCGCATTGGTTATGATTGCATCTTCTCTTTGCAACTACACCATCCTGACCGCAGCATCTAAAATGCAGCCGTCCGGCGTTATGACCATGAACATCGTTCTGACCGCAGTTGGCGTTGCACTTGGACTGTTTGTAAACATTCGCTATAAAAAAATGGTTGAACTTGCGCAGCAGGACAACTAAAATGAGATTAAGGATTGCGGAGTACGAAGAGCCAAGTAATCCGAGCGTGAAAAAGAAAAGCCTGCAAAAGAAAAGTCAGGGTTAATATTGAAGAAAGAAGGAAAAACACATGAATACAGTAAAAGTTCGTGATATTGAAATCGGTGCCGGTGCACCGAAGATCATCGTTCCGATCGTAGGAGTTACCAAAAACGATATCATCGAAGAAGCAAAAACCTTCCATTCGATTCCGGTTGACGTTGTAGAGTGGCGTGTAGACTGGTTTGAAGGCGTATTCGACTTCGCACAGGTAGAAGATGCATTAAAAGACCTTCGTGCAGCACTCGGCAATATTCCGATTCTGATGACGTTCCGTACCTCCAAAGAGGGCGGCGAGAAAGCTATCGAGCCGGAAGCATACGCTGAGCTGAACATCAAGGCAGCACAGACCGGATACGTTGATCTGATCGACGTTGAGATCTTCACCGGAGATGAGATCGTAAAGAAAATCATCGACGGCGCACACGCTGCAGGCGTAAAGGTTGTTGCTTCTAACCATGATTTCTTCAAAACTCCTGCAAAAGCAGACATCATCTACAGACTGCGCAAGATGCAGGATATGAACGCAGACATTCCGAAGATCGCTGTTATGCCGCAGAATAAGAAAGACGTTCTGACCCTGCTTGCAGCAACAGAGGAAATGACCACCAATTATGCGGACAGACCGATCATCACCATGTCTATGGCAGGCACCGGTGTAATCAGCCGTCTCTGCGGTGAGGTGTTTGGTTCTTCCATGACCTTCGGCGCGGCGAAGAAAGCATCCGCACCGGGTCAGATGGGTGTGAATGATCTGAGCACCGTTCTGGATCTGCTTCACAAAGCCATGTAACCGTTTTTTCTTTGGGGGACACCGGTATTTTTAGCTTTGCTGTTGATGCCGATGTCCCTTTTGTATTATTGTTCTGTTATAAATTTAACGGAGGTATGCCTTTTATGAAGAGAGTATTTCACTGGCTGGATGAAAACTTGGAAGAATTTCTTCTTGTGATCGGTCTGATCGCCATGACGCTGATCATGGGAATTCAGGTTTTCTGCCGCTACGTCCTTGGCATGTCGCTGTCGTGGTCGGAAGAGCTGACCAGATATATTTTTATCTGGTGCGGTTTTTTAAGCGTCAGCTACTGCAGCAAAAAATGCCTTTCCATCAAGATCGAGCAGTTTGTTGCGATTTTTCCGCGGAGAGGAAAAGCCGTTTTCAAAATTGTGAATCATACGTTTGAACTGATTTTTTTCATCTATATGATTCCGTTTGCTTTTTCTTATATGATGTCGTCAGTTAAAAGCGGCCAGCTTTCCCCGGCCTGCAAAATCCCGATGTACTTTATCCAGGCAGCACCGCTTGTCTCCTTTGTACTGGTTGCATTCCGTGTTTTGCAGCGGTGGATGATCGAGTTCCGTGTGGCACGCGGTGAGAACGTTTTCGACCCGGCCCATCCGGAGCGAAATACGCCGGAATCCTTCATTGAGGCAAATGCCGGAGCAGATAACGCCACAGAAAATGCCCTGAACGCGGGTATCGACAACCGCATCCATACGATTAAAAATTCGAATGAGGAGGAACGCTAATGCCAGTCGTAGTATTATTTCTGATTTTTGTTGCATTGCTGGTCATCGCTGTTCCGGTATCGATTACCCTTGGAATCACATCTGTGCTTCCGTCGGTGTTTGACCCGTCTTTTACGGTAGGAGCCAAATATCTGATCCGTGCCATGTTCGGAGGACTCGATTCCTTCCCACTGCTGGCAGTTCCGATGTTCGTCCTCTCCGGTATCATCATGGCTAAGGGAGGCATCTCCAAAAAACTGTTTGATGTCTTTGCCTATTTTCTCGGAAAATTCACCGCAGGTATGCCGTGTGCCGTCATCGTCACCTGCCTTTTCTACGGTGCGATTTCCGGTTCCGCTCCGGCGACCGTTGCCGCTGTCGGAAGTATGACGATCCCGATTCTGACGACGCTTGGATATGACCTGACGTTCTCCACTGCCATCGTAGCAGTTGCCGGCGGTCTTGGCGTTATTATTCCGCCGAGTATTCCGTTTATCATGTACGGCATGGCATCTGGCGCATCCGTCAGCGACCTGTTTCTCGCCGGCGTTGTTCCTGGGCTGATGATCGGTCTGCTGCTCATGGTCTATGCGATCTATCACTGTAAACGGTATGGAGAGGACAAAGAGAAGATTCACGCGGAAGTTAAAGTGCTGCATGACAAAGGTCTGCTTCGCGTTTTAAAAGAGAGCTTTTTCGCCCTGTTAAGTCCGGTTATCATCCTTGGCTGTATCTACAGCGGTGTTGCTTCTCCGACGGAAGCAGCGGTTATTTCTGTATTTTATGCACTGATTGTCAGTCTCTTTGTATACAAGAGCATCCACATCCGCGATATCTGGCCGATTCTGGTTGAGGCGATCCGTACCTTCACCCCGATCCTGTTCATCCTGGCAGCATCTACGGCATTCTCGCGTGTGCTGACGCTGATGCAGGTACCGCAGACCGTCAGCGAGTTTATCCTGAACAACTTCCACAGCCCGGTTGCGATCCTTCTGATTATCAATGTATTCCTGCTGATTGTCGGAATGGTTATGGATACGACTCCGGCGATCCTGATTCTGACGCCGATCCTTCTGCCGATCGTACAGGCAATCGGTATGGATCCGATTCAGTTTGGTGTGATCATGGTTGTCAATCTGGCAATCGGCTTCGTAACACCGCCGATCGGGGTCAACCTGTTTGTGGCAAGCTCCCTGACCGAGGTTCCGGTCATGCAGATCGCAAAGAAGGCTATGCCGATGATCGGTTTCTTCCTCGTGGCACTGCTGCTGATTACGTTTATTCCGGCGATTTCGATTGGAATTTTATAGGGAGGAGCGAAGGACAATGAAAAAGATGACAAAAAAGAAAAAGCTTTTCCGAACAGCAACGGTACTTGCTGCTGTCGTTGCACTTGGCGCATCGCTTGCCGGCTGCGGTTCTTCCGGGGAAGAGACGACACAGCGCTATTCCTGGCCGCTGGCAACGGCGAGCCCGGAGGATACGGTAACACAGATTTTCGCCGAGAAGTTTGCGGAAGAGATTTCAGAGCTGAGCGATGGAAGGATGAAAATTCAGGTTTACGCAAACTCAACGCTCGGCGGCGACCGCGATCTGCTCGAAACGTGTGCCGATGGTGATATTCCGTTTGTCGTACAGAATACGGCGCCGCAGGTTTCCTTTATGGGTGATCTTGCCGTGTTCGATCTGCCGTGTGTATTTGATTCGCTCGATGAATGCCGTGAGAAGATTGATGATCCGGAGTTTTACGAGTTGATCAGCAATGTTTACACGGAGGGCGGCTATCACCTGCTCGGTATGGCGGATCAGGGATTTCGTGTCATGAGTACGAATAAGCCGGTTTACAGCTTTTCGGATTTCAAGGGCCAGAAGATCCGTACCATGGAGAACAGCTACCATCTGGCATTCTGGAAAGCCATCGGTGCCAACCCGACGCCGATGAGCTTCAGTGAGGTTTACATCGGCCTGCAGCAGCACACGATTGATGCGCAGGAGAACCCGTATGAGGTCATCGTTTCGAATAATCTGTATGAGCAGCAGGATTACGTAGTGGAAACGAACCATCTGCCGCATCTGATTTCCCTGATTGTCAACGACGATTTCTTCCGGGATCTGCCGGAAGACGAGCAGGAGATCATGACAGAGGCCGCAAAGATTGCGACCGAGTACGCAAGAGAACAGTCCGATGCCCGTATCGCCGACAAAATTGCGACGATCGAGGAGAGCGGAACGAAGATCCTGACTCTTGATGACCAGACAAGAGCGGAGATCCGAGAGGCGTCGAAGAGCGTGTATGAGTCGATCGAGGAGAATATTGATCCGGTGATTTACAATGCTTATATGGATGGGATTGAGTAAGAAAAAGAAAGATGAAATTCCCGACAGCAAGGCACAAAAAACGGCGCTTTGCCGCCGGGAATTTTTGCGTCCGCCAAGTGGTGGGATTCGCAAAGATTGCCTTGCACAGTCGAAACGGCAAGACTATAATGGGGCTCAGAAGGTTTAAAAAATTAGGATCAGAGGAGGTACAGAAATGATTTTTGAACACATGGACCGGATTGTATTTGCAGGAGATTCTGTAACGGATATGGAGAGTGCACAGCCGGTGGGGGAAGGTTTATTTGAAAATGTCGGAAAGAGCTACGTTCGAATTGTCGAGAACATGCTCGCAGCATTCTACCCGGAGATATATATCCGCGTGACAAACTCCGGTATCAGCGGAAACACAAGCCGCGACCTGCTGCAGCGCTTCGACCGCGATGTTGTATCCTTAAAACCGGACTGGGTATCTATCTGCATCGGCATCAATGACGTCTGGAGACAGTTCGACAGCCCGGCTATCCCGGACGAGCAGGTATCCCCGGAGGAGTACCGTTCCAACATCGAGAAGATGATTCTTTCCGTAAAAGACAACGTAAAAGGTATTTTCCTTATGACTCCATACTACATGGAGCCAAATGGAGAGGACTGGATGAGAAAACGCATGGACACCTACGGGGCCATCTGCAGTGAGCTGGCTGAAAAATACGGCTGCCGCTTCATCGACCTGCAGGCTGTATTCAATGATTATTTCCAGTACCGCCATTCTTCCTACATCGCCTGGGACAGAATTCATCCGAACCAGATCGGTGCGACGGTAATCGCTCGGGCATTTCTGGAAAAATGTGGATTTGATTATCATCACAGACCGGGAGAGGAATAAGAAGACCGGAGAATCCGTTTTGCTCCTGTTCTGTCTGAAAACAGCCGACACAGTCGAAAAAAAGAGAAAAAGAACGGTAAAATTCTGCTTAAATGACCAAATTTAATTGCTGTTTTGGGCTGGCTATGGTATATTATGACTATAGTGTACTTATGCTTGCATTAGGATGGACATTACATAGCAGGACATAAAATAAAAGAGAACAGGAGAGATAAACACATGTATCTGGAAGAGTATAAGAGATGGCTGGCAGCTGATCTGGAAGACGCAGATCTGAACCCGGAGCTGGCACGGATTGAAGGAAACGATGAGGAGATCAAGGACCGTTTTGCTGTATCTCTGAAATTCGGAACCGCAGGACTTCGTGGTGTACTTGGCGCAGGAACAAACCGTATGAATATCTATGTAGTACGTCAGGCAACACAGGGTCTTGCAAACTGGGTAAAAACACAGGGCGGAAACCAGACCGTAGCCATCAGCTATGACAGCCGTATCAAGAGCGATGTATTCGCAAAAACAGCAGCAGGCGTTCTGGCTGCAAACGGAATCAAAGTCAGAATTTACGATGCACTGATGCCGGTACCGGCACTTTCCTTTGCAACCCGTTACTATAACTGCAATGCAGGTATCATGGTAACTGCATCCCACAACCCGGCAAAATACAACGGCTACAAAGCCTACGGTCCGGACGGATGCCAGATGACCGACGATGCTGCTGCAATCGTATACGCAGAGATTCAGAAGACCGACATCCTGACCGGCGTAAAATATATGCCGTTCGCAGAGGGCGTGGAAGAAGGACTGATCCGTTTTGTCGGAGAAGACTGCAAGAATGCCCTGTATGAAGCAATCGAATCCCGTCAGGTTCGTCCGGGTCTGTGCAAAACCGCCGGACTGAAACTTGTTTACAGCCCGCTGAACGGATCTGGTCTTGTACCGGTTACCCGTGTATTAAAAGACATCGGAATTACCGATATCATCATCGTTCCGGAGCAGGAGTATCCGAACGGATATTTCACAACCTGCAGCTATCCGAACCCGGAAATCTTTGCAGCACTGGAAAAGGGACTGGATCTTGCAAAAGAGACCGGCGCAGACCTGATGCTGGCTACCGACCCGGATGCAGACCGTGTTGGTATCGCGATGAAATGCCCGGATGGAAGCTATGAGCTGGTAACCGGAAACGAAGTCGGCGTTCTGCTTCTCGACTACATCTGCGCAGGTCGCATCGAGAAAGGCACCATGCCGGAGAAACCGGTTGCTGTCAAATCCATCGTTTCCACACCACTGGCAGATGCTGTTGCTGAGCACTACGGCGTGGAACTCCGCAGCGTTCTGACCGGATTCAAATGGATCGGCGATCAGATTGCAAACCTGGAAGCAGACGGCGAAGTAGACCGCTTCATCTTCGGATTCGAGGAGAGCTATGGATACCTGGCTGGTCCGTACGTAAGAGATAAAGACGCAGTCATTGGTTCTATGCTGATCTGCGAGATGGCAGCTTACTACAGAAGCATCGGCAGCTCCCTGAAACAGAGACTGGAAGAGATTTATGCGGAGTATGGCCGCTATCTGAACAAAGTAGACAGCTTCGAGTTCCCGGGACTTAGCGGAATGGACAAGATGGCCGGCATCATGGATGGCCTTCGAAAAGAGCCGCTGACCGAGATCGCAGGTTCCGCTGTTGTCAAAGTAACCGATTACGAGAAACCAGAAGAGACCGGACTCCCGGCAGCAAACGTTCTGATCTACAAACTGGCAAACGGTGAAACCGTCATCGTCCGCCCGTCCGGTACAGAGCCAAAGATCAAGGTATATTACACAACACTTGGCAAGGATCTGGCAGAGGCTGAGGCTGAGAAAGAAAAACTGGCAGAGGCTTTAAAACCGATTCTGGCATAAAAAAATAAAAGAATGGAAGGGCGTGGCTTCGGTCACGCCCTTTTTTGAACTGAAATTTCTTTTGAAAAGTGTAAGATTTTCTGCAAAATGGCGTGATGATAGATGAAAGGGGGATTTCCATATGGAGGATACTCATATTGTCCAAATGTACTGGGACAGGAACGAAACAGCGATCAGCGAGTCTGCGATGAAATATGGTACATACTGTACGTCCATTGCACAGAATATTCTGCAGAATCCGGCGGATGCAGAAGAATGTGTCAACGACACCTGGCTTCACGCGTGGAATGCCATGCCGCCGCACCGGCCGTCTCTGCTATCCACATTTCTTGGAAAAATAACGAGAAATCTTTCGTTTGATCTGTATAGAAAAATGCATCGCAAAAAACGCGGAGAAAGTCAGATGGATGCGGTATTGGACGAGCTGGAAGAATGTGTTTCGGGGAAAGATGATATTGAGCGGCAGTGGGAGATGAAAGAACTGATCGCGGAGATCAATCAGTTTCTGCAGAAGCTGCCGGAGGAAAAACGATGCATGTTTGTCCTGCGGTACTGGTATGTAGACAGCATCGGTGAAATCGCGGAGCGGCTGGGAAGAAGTGAAAATTATATTTCAGTTTCATTGAACCGGATCCGTGGAAAATTGCATACACACTTGACGGAAAGGGGGTTCGAAGTATGAAGAAAGAAGAATTATTTGAAACGATGGGAAATCTGGATCCTGGTATGGTGGAAAAAGCGGGGAAATATCAGCGTTCACGAAGGGCTGCATGGAAAAAATGGACGGCCACTGCAGCCTGTGCGGTGATCATTGGCGGAGCTGTGCTGGGGGTTACGACATGGAGAAACGGTCGGGAGGGTTCTGCAGTCCGTTATCCGTCGGGGGTAACGACGGTTCTGGCGGCTTATCCGGCATCTGTGGAGCGGACAATGGATGCACAGAAATTCATGGAAAGCGATGCACACTGGGACTGGTGGGATTCGTACCGGGAGCTGACAGCAAAATCAGCAGAACTGCAGTCGGGAATGGATGCGTATTATCAGAACCTGATGAAACAAATGCTGGTTTCAGAAGATGAAAATACCGTCTGCTCGCCGATCAATCTGTATATCGCGTTTGCGATGCTGGCGGAAACTTCGGATGGAAATACGCGGCAGCAGATTCTGGATATGCTTGGCGCTCAGGATATGGACACCTTACGGAAAAATGTTTCTTCGCTCTGGAAAAGCAATTATGCAGACACGCCTGCGCTGAAAAGTGTGCTGGCAAATTCGCTGTGGCTGGATGGTGAGGAAACATACAATGACACAACGCTGCAGCGGCTGGCGGAGCAGTACTATGCATCGACATTCAGAGGAACGCCAGGATCAAAAGAAATGGATCAGGCATTGCAGACCTGGACGGATAATAATACCGGCGGGCTTTTGAAGGAATATACGAAAGACATGGCGATCGCACCGGATACCGTGTTTGAGCTTGTATCTACCATCTATTATAAGGCGATGTGGAGGGAAAATTTCTGGGAAGTGAATACAGAGAAGGAAACGTTCCACGGAACTGCGGGAGACACCGATGTGGATATGATGAAAAAAACGGAACGGATGGATGTCTACCAGGGAGAACAATTTACGGCAATCGGTCTTAGCCTTCAGGACAGCGGCTCTATGTATTTCCTGCTTCCGGATGAAAATGCAGATGTAAGTGAACTGGTATCATCGCCGGATCTGATGAAGGTTATACGGCGGGATGAAAGCAGTGATAACTGGTATTCCCCTATGGTGAATCTGTCTGTTCCTAAATTTAAAGTATCGGAGAAAACAGACCTGATCGAAACGGTGCGTGCACTTGGTGTAACGGATGCACTGGATGCGGATCTGGCGGATTTCAGTCCATTAACAGAGAACAGGAATGGCTTATACCTGAGCAAAGCAGACCACGCCGCCATGCTCGAAATTGATGAAAACGGAGTAACCGGAGCAGCCTATACAGAACTTGGCGTTTCAGAAACCGCAGCAGAAATCCCGGACGACGAAATCGATTTCGTACTGGATCGTCCATTCCTGTTTCTTGTTACGGGGCAGGACGGATCGCTGTTGTTCTCGGGAGTTGTAAGAAATATCGACGGGAAGTGAAAAAAGGAGTCGGACTGTCCGACTCCTTTTAAAATAGAAGAACTCAGGGTATTTCATTCTCCGAAGCGGATATTCTTTACTGTTTTCTTCTCAATATGCAAATCTTCATAAATCCGGTTGCCACCATTTCCCTGCGGCGCCTGGGCAAGAAGCCCTACTTTTACGGTCTTTTTACCGGAAAGATTAAAAAATCTTGTCATAAAATAATGAATGCCGTCTTCAGAATAATGGAAAGCAAAGGAATTTTTCACTCTGCAAATTTTCAGCCATGCGGTATTTCCGGAAATATTACTTCCGTTGGCATCGTCAGAATAACCTTGTTTCGTCACAACGCTGACAGCGGCATGAGTTCCGAAATCGGTTTTTTCAAAGCAGCTTTTTGCCCAGTTGTCCAGATCTTCCATGACCATAAGAGAAGAAGAGTCATAGATGTCTTTGAAGTCATGAGAAACTTTGACAGTCAGAACAAAATCGCCTTCGATTTCCGTATAATAATAGGGTGCATTGTGCAGTGATTCCGGCGTAATGCCTTCTTCCGAAACAGTGCCGTTGTTGCAGAAGAAATCTGTCCCAGCCGGTGCAAAGATGACAAGCTTGCCTTCTTCCTCTCTTTTTAATTCGCTTTCATTTAACCAGGAAAAATCCATCATCCTATCTCCTTTCTAAGAAGTGTGTCTGAGACACGTTACAGTATCTCTTCGGTGCTTATTTTTACTCTGCGTTCCTTTGTCGGAGCAGAAAAACAGACAAAATCAGTACAGCAGGGAAAATGCAGCCGGCCAGCATACCTGCCTTCAGATCGTCGCCGGTGTTTTGTGTGACAAATCCAATAACAAATGGTCCAATGGAACCGCCCATATCTCCGGCCATGGCGAGAAGTGCGAACAGTGCAGTTCCGCCGAGTGGAATTTTAGAGGATGAAATACTGATGGTTCCCGGCCACATAATTCCTACGGAGAAACCACACACAACGCAGCCTGTAAGATTTAAAAGAGGATATGGTGCGAGAGCTGCAGCCAGATAACAGATCAGGCAAAGTGTACCGGATGCGATCATAAATTTTGTTAAGTCAATTTTTTCCCCGTATTTACCATAGAAGGTCCTGCTGATGCCCATCATCACAGCAAACAGGCACGGTCCTGCAATGTCTCCAATGCTTTTTGAGAGACCTAATGCAGACTCGGCATAAGCGGAAGCCCATTGCGCCATCGAAATCTCGCTTGCTCCGGCGCAGACCATAAGAACAAGGGAAATCCAGAAAATGGGAAGACGGCACAGCTGACGAATGGTAAGTCCTTCTTCGCTTCCGGTCAGTGATTCAATCGGGCAGGAAAGAAAATTAAATGTGTTGTACAGTGGAAGTACAGCCCAGATACATGCGAGGATCGGCCAGCGTTCCATACCAAAAACTGCCAGAAACGCAGTGGAGAGTAAGATGACGCCTACAGATCCCCAGCAGTAAAAGGAATGAAGCAGACTCATAACGCTGTCCTTATTGTCAAACGGACAAGCTTCTACGATTGGGCTGACAAGAACCTCAATCAGTCCGCTTCCGGCGGCATAGATCATGGCACTGAGCAAAATTCCTGCATAGGCATTTGGCAGAATATTGGGCAGAAAGGCAAGTCCAATCAGGCCGCAGGCGGAAAGAATCTCAGAAGCAACGACACACCTGCGATAACCGATTTTATCGACATATCTGGCACAGAACAAATCGACAAGAAGTTGTGTGAAAAAGAATACTGTCGAGATAAACGCAATTTTTCCAAGAGAAATATGGTAAGTTCTGTGAAAGGTAAGAAATAGTAAAGGTGCAAAATTTGCAGAAATTGCCTGCGTGATAAATCCAAGATAACAGGCAATTAAGGTTTTGTGGTAGTTCTTTTTCATAGTGATATACTCCGTTTTTAAAAATGGCAGAACTGCTGCGGCCGTAGTGTTCGTTTCGTTGCCGTTCACCGTGTTCCATGGAGCGACAACGATTCTTTTTGTATAATAACGTAAAATAGTGTCGCTTTCACTGGAATATATCGTCTGTTTATTGTATAATATCGTAAAATAGAGAGGGGCGTGCCTGAAAAACGGAGGCGGGGAAAGATGGAATTTAATACATTTTATAACAAGATCCAAACGGATGAAAGCATGATGGAAACGATACAGCATGGAAACAGTGAGTATCCGTTTCAATTGTATTACGACGATCTTGCGTTGTTTGATTTTCATTGTGTAGAATGGCACTGGCATGTGGAGTTTGAGTTTGTTTTTGTACAGGAGGGAACAGCAACCTTCTGGGTTGGCGAAAAGCAGTTTTCACTGGGACAGGGAACGGGCATTTTTATTAACTCAAAGATTTTGCATCGCTATTTTTCTGAAGGCCATGCGATTGTGCCAAATTTCGTTCTGAAACCGACATTTCTCGCTCCGGCAGACAGCCTGATTTACAAAAAATACATTGCACCGATACAGGCGTGTAAGGTGGACTGCATTGTCTTTTGCAGGGAAATAAAATGGCAGGCAGAAGCACTGGAGCTCATGCAGAAAATTCTCAAAGCGCAGGAATCAGACAAAGACCGGGAACTGGTTACTTTATTTCTGACGCAGGAATTGTGGCACTTGCTTTATTTGCACATGGATTCGGAAGTGCTGCAGAAAAAAAGAGAAAATACGGCATCCTCACAGGGAAGAACACAGCTGATGATGCAATATATTCATCAAAATTTCCGACAGAATCTTACCTTGGAGGATATTGCCGGGCAGGCTATGGTGAGCAAGAGTACGGCATTGAATCTGTTCCGAAGATATCTTCACGATACGCCGGTGCATTATCTGGTGAAGTATCGTCTGCAGGAGGCTGCAAAGCTTCTGGCCACGACGGAGAAAAAGATAACTGTAATTTCCGGCGAGACGGGATTTGAAAATATGGATTATTTTTGCAAAACATTTAAGAAATATTATGGGAGGACACCGACGGAATATCGAAGAAAAAAACAAATGGATACGGATGACAGAGAAGGGATCGTTCAAGATGTAGTGTAAGAGAAAACGGAAAAATTACAAGCTCAGAGCTGGAATCGAAGACCAAAACGCTTCCGCCGTCTGTGTCGCGGACTGGAGGAAAAAGGATATATAGAGCGGAGCGTTGACAAAAAAGACCGCAGAAAGTGGATAAAAGTGCGGTAGACATAAAATAAAATTACATTCTGAAAAAGGAGCGGAATCCGGTGTGGGTTCTGCTCCTTTTTAAATGGAAAATTATCCAATGCGTCGTAAAACCCCTTGCTTCAGCTATGGGGATATAAGACGCGTCCATCGAATTTACGCAAGTAATTGAGATGGACAAAATAGTGGTTGTATTAAATGAAAAAATATAGTATAATACAAACATGAATACAACATATAAATTAAACAACAATGTCGTCTATTCGTGCAAATACCATGTAGTATGGTGTCCTAAATATAGACGAAAAGTATTAACCAATGGTGTAGATACCAGGTTGAAGGAACTGCTCACAGAGTATGCTGCAAATCTTTCTGTAGAGATTCTGGAAATGGAAATCATGCCGGATCATGTTCATATGCTGCTGGAAGTAGACCCTCAGTTTGGAATCCACAAAGCTGTAAAATCGTTCAAAGGCTATACGTCCAGAATTTTAAGACAGGAATTTCCCCATCTCAAAACGAAAATGCCGACGCTCTGGACAAACAGCTATTTTGTATCTACCGTTGGCGGTGCCCCGCTGGAAGCAGTAAAACAGTATATCGAAAACCAGAAAACATCGCAGAGACAAAAGGATAAGATGGGCTAATGCAAAAAGGGATCAAATTCAGGATCTACCCGAACAGAGAACAGAAAAACTTCATCCACCAGACGCTGGGATGCTGCCGGCTGATCTACAACCGGGGACTTGCCATGCGCAAGGAAAGCTATGAAGAAGGGAAGAAGATTGGATATACCCAGACTTCCGCCATGCTGACCGAACTGAAAAGACAGGAGGAGTTTGCTTTTTTGAAAGCAGCAGATTCCATTGCCTTACAGCAGTCTCTGCGGGATCTCGACCGGAGCTTTGTGAATTTCTTTCAAAAACGTGCTTCCTATCCAACCTTCAAGAGCAAACATAACCGGTTCCAGTCATACAGAACGGTCAATCAAAAAGATAATATCCGTATTGTGGGAAGATATATCAAACTTCCGAAACTTGGATTTGTCAAAATACGCCAGTCGATGGAAGTGGGAAAAATTAATCACGTAACCATTGAGTACACACCGGCCGGAAAATATTTTGCAGTCTTAAATATTGATTTCGAACCGGAACCACGCCCAAATGCTGGAGGAACGATTGGAATTGATGTCGGAATCAAAGCATTCTATTCTGACAGCAATGGAAATACGGTATCAAATCCCAGATATCTGGAACGCTCCATGCGAAAACTCATAAGAGAACAGCGCAGACTTTCCCGGAAGCAGAAAGATTCCCATAACCGCGGGAAGCAGCGGCTCAGGGTAGCCAGAGTGCATGAGAAAATAGCCAATCAGCGGAATGATTTCCTGCAGAAACAGTCAACGATGCTGGTGCGCGAAAACCAAACCATCTGTATCGAGGATCTGAGCGTGAAGGGAATGATCCGGAACCATAAACTGGCAAAATCCATAGCAAGTGTTTCCTGGGCAAAGTTTTTCGAAATGCTGGAATATAAAGCCAGCTGGTATGGAAATGAACTTCACAGAGTACCAACGATGTATCCGAGCAGTCAAACCTGCAGCTCTTGCGGCTACAGAAATCCACGGATAAAAAATCTGAGCATTCGTATCTGGGAGTGCCCGAAATGCCATGCAGTTCATGACCGGGATACGAATGCAAGCATTAATATTCTGAAAAAAGCACTGCAGATGCAGTCTGCATAAAGATGAAAAGCTGTACCGTAGGGCATACGGGAACAGGATAAACATAGCTTGTGGACACTGTGTAAGACATTGCAGTACCGTAAGGTATTCGTCAATGCAGTAGTGGAAGAAACAAGAATCCCCCTGCTTTAGCTGTGGGGAGCGTCAAGGAATATACTTATTCGGCACAGCCAAAAACTCTTCTACATATTGCTCCATTGCCGCAAGCAGCTCTTCAAGCGGAAAGACCTTCAGATCCTGCGCGGCTTCCGGCGGGACGGAGAGGAAGTGATGGAGGAGGTCAAGTACCTGTTGGACGTTCTCATACTGAATTTCTGTGATTCCAGGGTTCGTGACGTTAGGATTGAGATCGAGCGGGATGCAATAGCGGTTGACAAGATATGTATTCATTCGTGTATAGTCCCCGTAATAATACTCCTCTGTGAGATATCTGGAAAAAGGAATGGATGTCCGCGATTTTTTGATATAAACCGTTGCAATCTCATCTCTCATATCTGTAATTTCCCCATCCGCATTATAAAATTCCACAATCTGCGGAATGAAATCCTTAAAAAATTTCCGGTCAATATAAAGATGAAAATAATATCCCAGTGCGCTCGAATCTGGCAGAAGTGAACGGTATTTCGCTGTAAACCGTGTAAGATCCGGGAATACCATCATTTTTTCGCGGTAAAGCGGGTCGCGGAAATGGGAGGATTCTTTCTGCTGCGTCGCATCCGGCAGAAGATTTCCGATTAGGAAATCATTTACCGATGAAATCGGATATGGAAAATCCGGGTGGGACGGGAGGTGCTTTAACAGCATTTGGGCTGCGGTGAGATGTAAGATAAAACCTGGCATGGGAATGAAGATGTCCTTTCGTATTTGCTTCTAATCTAAACAAAATGGCAGCGTTTGTCAAATTCTATTTACTTGGCATGATAGGATGAAACCTCATGTGTGCTTCTTAATTTGATCATTTTATACATAATGATGAAATTAAATTGACAATGATAAAATTAACGAATATACTGAAATCATAGCAGAAATACAACATATTGGAGAACGCAAATGAGACAGTTTACTTACCAGGAAAAGTGGAAAAAATTACTCACGCCGGAAATAGTATCTTATCTGACGCAGATTCATGAATTCAAAGGAGAGCAGACTTTGTTCATCGAAGCAAAAGCGGATGCGCTGAATCAGCTTGTTGAAATTGCAAAAATTCAGAGTACAGAAGCATCGAACAAAATTGAGGGTATTTACACTTCGGATGAACGGTTAAGAGCCCTGGTGCGGGATACGACGAGACCGAAAACGCGCAGCGAGCGTGAAATTGCCGGTTACCGGGATGTGCTGAATACAATTCATGAAAGTCATGATTACATTCCACCCAAGCCGTCCATTTTTTTGCAGCTTCATCGAGATCTGTACAAATTTGAAGGATATGACATCGGCGGAAAGTATAAAACAGTAGATAATGTGATAGAAGAAGAGGATACGATCGGAAATACATTTATTCGATTTCGCCCGGTTCCGGCGTGGGAGACAGCGGCAGCAGTCGAAGCATTATGTGCGGCCTTTGAACAGGCGATGGGATCGGAACAGATAGATCCACTGCTTTTGATTCCCATGTTCATTCTCGATTTTCTGTGCATTCATCCTTTTAATGACGGAAATGGAAGAATGAGCCGTCTGCTTACTTTACTTTTATACTATCGGGCAGGCTATATTGTAGGAAAATATATCAGTATCGAGAAATTAATCGAAACGACAAAAGAAGAATATTATGAGTGCCTGCGGCAGAGCTCCGAACAATGGCATGAAAACGAAAATGATTATGAGCCATTTGTGAAATACATGCTCAGCATTATGATTGCGGCATACCGGGATTTTTCTTCCAGAGTGAATCTGCTGACAACATCTGGAATGTCAAAGCCGGATCGTGTAAAAGAAATCATTCGTACAACACCGGGGCAGATTACCAAAATGGAAATATTAAAAATGTGTCCGGACATCAGCCAGGTAACGGTTCAGAGGGCACTTGCTGATTTGCTATCGTCTGGTGAAATCCTGAAAATCGGCGGCGGGCGATATACGAAATATACATGGAATAATAATTAACAAAAGGGAGAAGTTGAAGAGATGATTACTGGTGAATTAAAAAATAAAATTGATGCATTGTGGGATATTTTTGCGGCGGGAGGCCTTGTAAATCCGCTGGAAGTCATTGAACAGATCACCTATCTGATGTTTATCCATGATCTGGACGACTCAGATAATATTCGTGCCAAAGAGAGTGCCATGCTTGGCCTGCCGTATCAGAGTATTTTCGTGGAAGAAGTAAAAATAGGAGAAAGAACGATTGACGGATCGCAGCTGAAATGGTCGGTATTTCACGACTTTCCTGCTGATCGGATGTATTCTGTGATGCAGGAATGGGTATTTCCATTCATTAAGACATTGCATAGTGACAAAAACAGTGCGTATTCCAAATATATGGATGACGCAATCTTTAAACTGCCGACACCGCTGGTGTTGTCGAAGGTGGTAGATTCGCTGGACGAAATTTATAAGATGATGAGCGAAATTCAGGCAACGGATGTACGGGGAGATGTGTATGAATATCTTCTTTCGAAAATTGCTCAGTCCGGCCGTAACGGTCAGTTTAGAACACCTCGCCATATTATTCGTATGATGGTGGAAATGATGAACCCATCCAGCAGTGAAATGATCTGCGATCCGGCCTGCGGAACTTCTGGCTTTCTGGTTGCAGCAGGAGAGTATTTAAAAGAAACAAAAAAAGAAGAAATCTTTTTTGACAAACAGAAAAAAGATCACTACATGAATCATATGTTCCATGGATACGATATGGATCGAACAATGCTTCGTATCGGCGCGATGAATATGATGACACATGGAATTGACAATCCATTCATCGAGTATAGAGACAGTTTATCTGATCAGAATGGCGACAAAGATAAATATACGCTTATTCTGGCAAACCCTCCATTTAAAGGAAGCCTTGACGCAGAGTCCGTATCCGGTGATTTGCTGAAAGTGTGCAAGACGAAAAAAACAGAACTGTTATTCCTGGCATTATTTCTGCGGATGCTGAAAATCGGCGGTCGCTGTGCCTGCATTGTGCCAGATGGAGTTTTATTTGGGTCGTCTACGGCGCACAAGGCAATTCGAAAAGAAATCGTAGAAAACCAGAGACTGGAAGCAGTTGTTTCCATGCCGTCCGGTGTATTTAAGCCTTACGCGGGAGTATCCACGGCGATCCTGATTTTCACCAAAACCGAACATGGCGGAACCGATCAGGTCTGGTTCTACGACATGACCGCCGATGGTCTGAGCCTGGACGACAAACGGTCACCAATTGCGGAAAATGATATTCCGGATATCATAGAGCGATTCAAACATCTCGATCAGGAAGCGGACAGAAAACGCACGGACAAATCTTTCCTGGTTCCGAAAAAAGAGATTGTAGAGAATGGGTATGATTTCAGCATTAACAAATACAAAGAAGTAGAATATATCCCGGTGGAATATCCGCCGACATCGGAAATTATGGCAAATATTCGCGAGTTGGAACGGGAGATTGGGAAAGGGATGGATGAGCTGGAGAAATTGTTGAATTTATAAAGGGAAAGAAGGATGCTGATGACGAGAAACGTAAAACATTTTTTAGAAATAAAAAAAGAAACGAGCAGCCCGCTTGAGTCATAAGACTGTACGGTGAAAACCCATTTCTTAATATTTATACTACGTAAAAATACATTTGTTGTCAAGTGATGAAAAGAAATTAAAATCTGTTTTGAAATCAGGAGTATCTACGGCGATCCTGATCTTTACCAAGACCGAACACGGCGGAGCCGATCAGGGCAGACATCCGTCAATTGGAGCAGGAGATAGGGAAAGAGATGGATGAGCTGGAGAAATTATTGGAATAGGAGGGGACCAAATTGTCTAGAGTGAGTAAACGTGGGGGATTTTCTGATAGAAATGGAATTAAACCAGAAAGCGTAGAGATTCAATTGAAAAAATTTGATCAAAGGACAAGAATACAATTGCAAAACTTGATCAGTGAATTATATGGGGACATATATAGCGGGGAGTTAAAGTACGGTTATAGCGGAAGAAATACACAAAATTTTTTCAAATTTGTGCTTGGTGAAATATACGCAGAACCGGTTAATTCACAGAAAATATATAAGGATACTGAAATTTTTAAATTGATTAACAATACGATGTTAAATGATGAATATGATGATGTGCTAACATTAACAGAAGCTATTGTTCAATATTGGGATGTTTATTTGAAAGGCAGCAATCCTAGCTATTATAATAAGTATGTTGGATATACAGATAACTCTTTATTTGATTATGTAAACTCGATTTTTGAAAGAGAATACATAGGTTATAGATTTATAGACGAAAAAATAGTGCCTATTAGTGATAAACATGAGGTATCAGCCATACGAGAAGCGCTAGAAAATAAGTATCAGCCGGTGCGAGAACATATTGCTAAGGCAAATACTTTGTTAGCAGATAGAGAAAATCCGGATTATGAAAATTCAATAAAAGAAAGTATAAGCGCAGTCGAGGCTATTTGTGAAATATTAACTTCAACGGGAGGAAAAGAGGCCACGCTTGGAAGCATGTTGAAAAAATTAGAAGATAAAGGAATTAAAATACATCCGGCATTAAAAGCGGCATACAGCTCATTATATGGATATACCAGTGATGCAAGTGGAATTCGACATGCAAAAAATGTAGGAGGAAAGAATTCTACGTTCGAAGAAGCGAAGTATATGCTGGTGGTTTGTTCTGCTTTTGTCAATTATTTAATAGCACTAGAGGCGAAATGAGTAAAGAAAGGACTATTCGAATTATCAAATTCGGATTTGCAGGGATGAGGTAGATGGAACAAAAACGATTAGGCGATATCGCTACCTACATAAATGGATATGCATTCAAACCAGAAGATCGAGGCAGCACAGGTCTTCCGATCATTAGAATACAAGATCTTACAGGTAATGCTTATGATTTAGGCTTTTATGATGGAAAGTATCCTGAAAAAATTGAAATTAATGATGGAGATGTTTTAATTTCGTGGTCAGCTAGCTTGGGTGTATATATTTGGAATCGAGGAAAAGGTCTTTTAAATCAACATATTTTCAAAGTTGTATTTGATAAGTGTGAAGTGAATAAACAGTATTTCGTGTTTGCGGTTAAACACAAGCTGAAAGAAATGGAATTAAAAACCCATGGTGCTACAATGAAACATATTGTCAAAAAAGATTTTGATAATACAGTAATTCCATTTCCAACTGTTGAAAAACAAGCAGACATTGCATATATTCTTTCAAAGATAGAAAGTATTGTAGAATTTCGGCAACAAGAACTGCAGCAATTGGATGATTTGATCAAAGCCCGATTTGTCGAGATGTTTGGAGACATGTATTTGAATTCCAAAGGATGGCCAGAAGCAAAATTGGAGAGCATGGCAGATGTTGTTTCTGGTATCACGAAAGGAAGAAAAACAAAGGCTGAAGATTTGACTGAAGTTCCATACATGGCTGTATCCAATGTAAAAGATGGTTATATAGACTGGACAACGGTGAAAACAATAGAAGCAACACAACAGGAGATTGAGCAATATCGATTGCTTGCGGACGATGTACTTATGACTGAGGGTGGTGATCCAGATAAAGTGGGACGCGGTGCGATTATAAAAGAGCCGCTTGAGAACTGTATACACCAGAACCATATTTTCCGAGTGAGATTGGATGAATCTATGATACTTCCTGAATTTTTTGCAGAGTACCTTCAGCATCAACGATCAAAACGCTATTTTCTGGGATGTGCAAAACAGACAACGGGAATCGCAAGTATTAATATGACGCAGCTGCGAGCATTGCCGGTATTGATGCCGCCGTTATCCAAACAAGAGGAGTTTGTTTTATTTAAGGCACAAGTCAACAAATCAAAAGTTGCAGTACAAAAAGCATTAGATGAAACACAGTTATTATTTGATTCTTTGATGCAAGAATATTTTGGATAAGATTACGAATGGTTGTAGGATGCTGGTACTTAAGAGAGGAGTACCAGCATGGATGAGAAAATCGTAACAGTATTAAATGAAATGTCGGAATATTTGTCTATTCCACAGATGAAAAAGTTACAAGAGGTGATTCTGAAAACATTTGCAGAAAATGAAGCAGTGAAAACGGACATCTCGAATGATGAATTTCTAAATATGTTTCTCGCAGCTAAGCGAATAGAAGGATGTTCGGAACGTACAATAAGTTATTATCAGACAACCGTTCAGCATTTGCTGTCTAAAATTGAAACAAACGTCCGTAAAGTGACAACGGAAGAGATACGTGAATACCTATCGGCATATCAACAATGGAATCACTGTTCGAATGTAACGATAGATAATGTTCGCCGTAACATTTCCAGCTTCTTTTCCTGGCTAGAAGAGGAAGACTATATTTTAAAGAGCCCTATGAGGAGAATCCATAAAATCCGGACAAAGACCGTTGTTAAAAACATTATTTCAGATGAAGGAATCGAAAAACTCAGAGACAACTGCAAAGAAAAAAGAGATTTAGCAATTATTGATCTATTATATTCCACGGGCATACGCGTAGGCGAATTGGTAAATCTTAATATTGATGATATTGATTTTGAGGGGCGTGAATGCATCGTTTATGGAAAGGGTGACAAAGAACGTAGAGTTTATTTTGATGCCAAAGCTAAAGTTCACTTAAAAGAATACATAGATAATAGAACAGACAACAATTCAGCTCTATTTGTGACCTTAGATGCACCATATGATCGACTAAAAATCAGTGGAGTGGAGATAAGACTTCGAAAACTCGGACGAAAATTAAACCTGGAAAGGATTCATCCACATAAATTCCGCCGATCAATGGCTACAAGAGCAATCGACAAAGGAATGCCAATCGAACAAGTACAAAAAATCCTCGGTCATTCTCAGATAGATACAACTATGAAGTATGCAATGGTCAATCAAAACAATGTGAAAACAGCTCATCAGAAATATTTGTCCTGAGCAAATTCGGATTTGTGGGATAAATGTATGTATGTTAGGCTAGGAGAAATATGTGATTTTCAATCTGGAGGAACACCATCCAAAAATAATCAAAAATTTTTCGATGGAGATATTCCGTGGATCACAACAGTAGCTTTAAAGGGTTTGGGAATCGATGGAAGTGACGCAGTAAATTGGATTACAGAAGAAGCTATTAAACAAAGTGCAGCCAAAATTGTTCCGGCAAATTCCATAATGATAGGAACACGTGTTGGAGTGGGGAAAGTAGCCATTAATTTAGTTGATATGTCTACCAGTCAAGATATTGTTTCTCTGATTGGAATAGATGAAACTAGATGGTGTAAAGAGTATCTTTGCAAGTGTTTGATTGGAAAAAGTCAATATCTAAATTCCCAAGCACGTGGCGCAACAATTAAGGGTATAAAAATTGATACACTTGCAAATTTGAAAATACCAGAGATATCAATTGAAAAACAGTATGAAGTTTCAAGGATAATTGATAAAACGAGGATTATTATAGAACAACGAAAACAAGAGCTTATGAATTTAAATGAGCTGATGAAAGCCCGATTTGTCGAGATGTTTGGAGACATGTATTTGAATTCCAAAGGATGGCCAGAAGCAAAATTGGAGAGCATGGCAGATGTTGTTTCTGGTATCACGAAAGGAAGAAAAACAAAGGCTGAAGATTTGACTGAAGTTCCATACATGGCTGTATCCAATGTAAAAGATGGTTATATAGACTGGACAACGGTGAAAACAATAGAAGCAACACAACAGGAGATTGAGCAATATCGATTGCTTGCGGACGATGTACTTATGACTGAGGGTGGTGATCCAGATACAGTGGGACGCGGTGCGATTATAAAAGAGCCGCTTGAGAACTGTATACACCAGAACCATATTTTCCGAGTGAGATTGGATGAATCTATGATACTTCCTGAATTTTTTGCAGAGTACCTTCAGCATCAACGATCAAAACGCTATTTTCTGGGATGTGCAAAACAGACAACGGGAATCGCAAGTATTAATATGACGCAGCTGCGAGCATTGCCGGTATTGATGCCGCCGTTATCCAAACAAGAGGAGTTTGTTTTATTTAAGGCACAAGTCAACAAATCAAAATTGAAGAAGCTGAGATAAGTGCTCACATATAAAGAAATAGTGTGCTAAAATACAAATAACAGAAAGATGGGAAACTATTTTAACCGAATCAAGCAAATAGCGAAGCGGATTGCGAATATCCGCTTTGACAGAAATTAGGGGGAGGTGCGCATGGTTACAAATTTTGATTATTTGAAAAAAGAACCTAAATTTTCCGCCTTTGCCGATGCTGCCGTGTCCGCAGAAAAAATCATTTTACTCGACCCGGAGGCCAGTATTTTGAACAGCCGGCGGGCGATGGAGTTTGCGGTGAAATGGATGTATTCTGTGGATAATGCGCTCGAGATGCCGTACCAGGACAACCTGCAGAGTCTGATGAACAGTGAGGATTATCGCCAGACAATCGGGCCGGACTTGTGGAAGCGGATGGATTATATTCGGCGGAGCGGAAATAATGCGGCACACAGCAGCAGAAAACTGGGACGGGATGAAGCGATGCTTTGCCTGGAAAATCTTTTTATTTATCTCGATTATATTGCATACTGCTATTCCGACCAGTATCAGCGGAGAGCCTTCGACAAAACATTGATCACAGCACGGATAGAGAAAGCGAAAAAGTCGAAAGAAGATGCGAAGGCAGCAAAAGAAGCTCTGGAGAAAGAACAGGAGAAAGCGGCACAGCAGGAGCTTGACCTGAAAAAACTGAGTGCAGAAAATGCTTCTCTGCGGGAAGAACTGTCCGCACGCCGTCAGGAACAGCAGCAGACGTATGTTCCCAAACCGCTGGAACTGTCCGAGTATCAGACGCGAAAACTTTATATCGATTCCATGCTGACAGAAGCAGGCTGGGTAGAAGGCAGAGACTGGATCAATGAGGTGGAAATTCCGGGAATGCCGAATAAATCAGAGGTTGGTTTTGCTGATTATGTCCTTTATGATGATATGCACCGACCGCTCGCGGTAATTGAAGCAAAGCGCACCTGTGTAGATGTTTCCAAGGGCAGACAGCAGGCGAAACTGTATGCGGATCTGCTGGAAAAAACATACAAAAGACGTCCCGTTGTCTTTCTTACAAATGGATTTGACACGCGTATTATTGATGGCCAGTATCCAGAGCGAAAATGTTCTGTGATTTATTCGAAGAGAGATCTGGAAAAGTGGTTTAATTTGCGGTCTATGCGCACAAGTCTGAAGCATATTACCGTGGACAAAAATATTGCGGGACGCTATTACCAGGAAGCTGCCATAAAAGCAGTGTGCCGCAGTTTTGATGAAAAGAACCGCAGGAAAGCGCTGCTTGTCATGGCGACTGGTTCTGGCAAGACGCGAACGGTGATTGCACTGTGCGATGTATTATTAAAGGCAGGCTGGGTAAAAAATGTTCTTTTCCTGGCAGACCGGAATTCACTTGTTACGCAGGCAAAACGAAGTTTTGTGAACCTGCTGCCGAACCTGTCCTGTACCAATTTGGTTGAGGAAAAGGATAACTACAATGCGCACTGTGTTTTCTCTACGTACCAGACAATGATCAATTGTATTGATACAGTTCATGACAGCGAGGGAAAACTGTTTACCTGCGGCCATTTTGATCTGGTGATCTGTGATGAGGCGCATAGATCAATTTACAATAAGTATCGGGATATTTTTAATTATTTCGATGCGCCGCTGGTAGGACTCACTGCAACGCCAAAAGATGAAATTGATAAAAATACGTATGAAGTCTTTGAACTGGAAAACGGCGTTCCGACGTATGGATATGATCTGGCGCAGGCGGTAAAAGACGGTTATCTTGTAGATTATGTTTCGGTGGAATCGCGATTGAAATTCATCGAACAGGGAATTGTGTATGATGAATTGTCGGAGGAAGACAAAGAAACGTATGAGGCAACATTCGAAGACGAGAACGGAAATCTGCCGGAGTCAATCAGTTCATCCGCGTTAAATACCTGGATTTTTAATGAAGATACCATAAAACAGGTATTGCATATTCTGATGACGAATGGCATCAAGATTGATTATGGGCAGAAGCTTGGAAAAACAATTATTTTCGCGAAAAAGCACAAGCATGCAGAAGAAATACTCAGAGTTTTTCGAAAGGAATATCCGCAGTATCCAGATGACTATGCAAAAGTGATCGATAATAAAATTGAGTATGCGCAAAGTGCAATTGATGAATTTTCAGATGCGAAAAAAATGCCTCAAATTGCAATCTCTGTGGATATGCTGGATACCGGTATTGATGTGCCGGAGGTGCTGAACCTGGTGTTTTTCAAAAAGGTGATGAGTAAGGCGAAATTCTGGCAGATGATTGGACGTGGAACACGACTCTGCCCGGGCTTGCTGGATGGCGAGGATAAGCAGAAGTTTTATATTTTTGACTTTTGTGGAAACTTTGAGTTTTTCCGAATGAATAAAGGGAAGGCAACTGCAAATATGATTGCTTTGCAGGGAGCAATATTTAATTTGAAATTTGATATTGCCTACAAACTGCAGGATATTTCCTATCAGGTGGACAGACTGATTGCGTACCGTGATGCGCTGGTAAAACAGATGACAGAAAAGGTGCGGGAGCTGCCGAGAGATAATTTTGCGGTAAGGCAGCATCTGAAATATGTAGATTTGTACTCGGATGAAAAAAACTATAATGCTCTTACCTATGAAGATACGTTGCTTGTGCGTGAAGAAGTGGCACCGCTAATTCTTCCGGATAAAGATGAGGCAAGTGCAGTTCGTTTTGATGCATTGATGTATGGAATTGAACTGGCATATTTGATTGGAAAAAAATATACACGGGCCCGCAGTGATCTTATGAAAAGAGTAGCTGGTATTGCAAACGTTGCGAATGTTCCGGAAATTCAGGCACAGTCAGATCTGATTGGGCAAATTCTGCATACAGATTATATTGCGAATGCGGGAATCAATGAATTCGAAGAAATCCGGGAAAGATTACGGGATTTGATGAAATATATTCTAAAAACGAAATTGCTTTATAATACCAATTTTGATGATGACTTATTATCCATCGACTGGCGCGAGTCTGAACTGGAAAATGATGAGCTGAAAAATTATAAAGCAAAAGCGGAGTATTATATCCGGCAGCATCAGGACACGATTGCAATTGCGAAACTGAGAACAAATCAGCCGCTGACAGAAATGGATGTTGCCAGCCTGGAAAAAATTCTCTGGAATGAGATTGGTACGAAGCAGGATTACGAGCAGGAATTTGGAACGAAACCTTTGGGAGAATTTGTCCGGGAAATTGTCGGACTCGATATGAATGCAGCCAAAGAAGCGTTTTCAGAGTATCTGACGAATGCCGATCTTGACAGCAGACAAATTTATTTTGTGAATCAGATTATCGAATATATTGTTCATAATGGAATGATGAAAGACCTTTCCGTGCTTCAGGAAGCTCCGTTTACAGATCGGGGAAGTGTTGCGGAAGTCTTTACAGATCTGGCAGTCTGGATGGGCATTCGGAAAGTAATCAATCAGATTAACGAAAATGCGGTAGCGTAAATTCTAAAAAAAACATAAACACCGGCAGATTTCTTGACATAGAAATTTGCCGGTGTTATTATTTAACACGCGCAAATAAATAACACTGTTAAGCATTTGCGGCAAAAGGAGGGGGAAACATGAAAGATGCATTTGAAAAACTGTTTCGTGCGGTGCACCAGTTTAAAAAACTGAACGTATCAGACCTGATTCCGGGACTCAGCAGTTCCGAATTTTCCGTTATGGGTGCGATTTTGCAAATGGGAGAAAACGGAAAAATTACAAGCTCAGAGCTGGCGGCGAAGACAAAAACACTTCCGCCGGCTGTGTCGCGCACACTGCGCGGACTGGAGGAAAAAGGATATGTAGAGCGGAGCGTTGACAAAAAAGACCGCAGGAATACATATATCAGTCTGACAGAGAAGGGCTGGAAAAAAGGGGAAGAGGTACGGGACAGAATGCAGGACTTTGGCTGCTCTGTGATGTCACAGTTAAAGGAAGAGGATATAGATCAGCTGGTTGCTTATCTGGATCGTATCTATGAGATCGCAGAAAAAGAAATTGACACCCGAAAACGACAGAATTAGTGTGCCGGCAAGCTGGTACACAAAAAAAGACAGAAAGGGGAAAAAATGAGTAAGATTTTCAAGAACATGATCCCGTACTGGAAATCGATTCTCGTGATTCTTATGCTTTTGTTTGTCCAGGCGTGGTGCGACCTGTCGCTCCCGTCGTACACATCCGATATTATTGATGTGGGCATTCAGAACAGTGGTGTTGAGCACGTTACACCGAAACGAATCACAGAGGAAGAATTTCAGACGGCCGAGTTTATCATGACGGATGATGAGGTGGATTTATGGGAAAGCCTCTATACGAAAAAGGACGGCTATTATGAACGGAACAAAGCTTCTGAAAAAGAACTTGATGAAGCAGACGACACACTGACCGTTGCACTGCTGATGAATTACCAGATGGGTGCGATGGAGGAGGATACCTTTAAACAACTCATGGCACAGCAGACCGGTCAGGATGCGTCGGTGTTTGAAAACATGACGATTGAGCAGATCGGCGAGATGATGCATGTGGAGCTGAAGAGCTTCCAGCAGGAAAAAGAGGATGACGATGGAAACAAAGTCAAAGTCACCTGTGTGGATGTCCGTCCAATCTTTGCAGCGATGCTCGAGAGCGGACAGATGGATAAAGACACCGTGCTCTCGATGCGCGACAACATGGAAAAAACGCTTGATACGATGGGAAGCTCCCTGGTAAAATCGATGGGCATTGCGTATGCAGTTTCCGCAGACAAAGCGGCGGGCCTCGATCTAGACCAGATTCAGAAAACGTATCTTCTGACCGCAGGCCTCAAGATGGTCGGCATGGCACTCCTGATGGGTGTGGTAACTGTTCTCGTCGGACTGTTTGCCTCCCGCGTCGGCGCCGGAATCGGCCGCGATCTGCGCGAAAAAGTATTCAAACGGGTTGTCGGATTCTCCAATGTGGAGATGGATCAGTTCTCCACCGCATCGCTGATTACCCGAAGCACGAACGATATCCAGCAGATCCAGATGGTCTCCGTCATGGTACTGCGAATGGTTGCCTACGCACCGATCCTTGGCATCGGCGGTGTGCTGAAAGTCATGAAAACGGGAGCCGGTATGGAATGGATCATTGTTCTTGCGATCATCGTCATTCTCGGCTACGTGATGCTGCTTGTCTCCCTTGCGATGCCGAAATTCAAGCTGATGCAGAAACTGGTCGACAACATCAACCTCGTATCGCGTGAAATCCTGACCGGACTCTCTGTCATCCGTGCGTTCGGAAGAGAGGACAAAGAGGAAGAGCGCTTCGACGGTGCGAATAAGGAACTGACCAAAACAACCCTGTTCACCAACCGCGTCATGACCTTTATGATGCCTGGTATGATGATGATTATGAACGTGCTGACCGTCGGAATCGTATGGGTCGGTGCACATAAAATCGATGCCGGCACGATGCAGGTCGGTGCAATGACTGCATTTATTACCTACGCCATGATGATCGTCATGTCTTTCCTGATGCTGACAATGATGTCAATCATGCTGCCGCGTGCCGCTGTTGCCGCCGGCCGTATCGATGAAGTCATTCAGACAGAATCCTCCATTCAGGATGTCAAAAATCCGGAGCAGCTGGAGGTTCACAACGGAGTTGTCCGCTTCGATCACGTCAACTTCCGTTATCCGGGCGCCGAGGAGGATGTGCTGCATGACATCGACTTCGTTGCCGAGCCTGGCAAGACGACAGCGATCATCGGAAGCACCGGCTGCGGTAAATCGACGCTGGTCAACCTGATCCCACGTCTCTATGATGTGACGGGCGGAAAGATTACGCTCGACGGAAAAGATATTCGAAACATTACGATGAAGGATCTGCGCGATGAGATCGGTTTCGTGCCGCAGAAAGGTGTGCTGTTCTCGGGAACGATCGCATCCAACCTGCGCTTCGGAAAAGACGATGCGACGGATGCGGAGATCGAAAAGGCAGCCGCAATTGCGCAGGCAACCGAGTTTATCGAGGCAAAAGATGACAAATACGAAACCGCGATTGCACAGGGCGGAACGAACGTATCCGGCGGACAGAAACAGCGTCTGGCGATTGCGCGTGCGATTGCAAAAGACCCGAAAATCTTTATTTTCGACGACAGTTTTTCTGCACTTGACCTGAAAACGGATGCGGCGCTTCGAAAAGCACTGGCGGAGAATGTCAAAGACAGCACCGTGATCATCGTGGCACAGCGGATCAGCACGATTCTCCATGCGGAGCAGATTCTGGTGCTCGATGACGGAAAAGTAGTCGGAAAAGGTACGCATGAGGAACTGCTGAGAAGCTGCGAGGTTTACCAGGAGATTGCGAAATCCCAGCTGTCAGAGAAAGAGCTTGGACTGAAGGAAAGTGAGGTGGCTGACCATGAGTAATGAAATGAACCAGCAGCCGCGCAAAAGAGGACCGATGGGACGGATGGGCCGCGGCATGCAGCCGGGCGAGAAGCCGAAAGATCTGAAAAAATCGATCAAACAGCTCGCCCAGTACATCGGAAAATATAAAATTGCGATTTTTATCGTTATGATCTGTGCCGCATGCTCGACGGTGTTCAACGTTGCCGGACCAAAGATTCTCGGAAAAGCTACGACCGCACTGTCCGAGGGACTGATGGAAAAGATCCGGGGCACAGGAAGCATTGATTTTGCAAGAATCGGAACGATTCTGCTGTTTGTACTTGGCCTGTATCTGATGAGCGCCCTGTTCAGCTTCATCCAGGGATGGATCATGACGGGCGTGACGCAGAAGGTGTGCTATCAGCTTCGAAAAGAGATTTCGGAGAAGATCAACCGTATGCCGATGAAATATTTTGAGAGCCGCACGTACGGTGAAGTGCTCTCACGCATCACAAACGATGTCGATACGCTTGGCCAGGGACTGAACCAGAGTATCACGACGATCATCACCTCGGTGGCAACGCTCATCGGTGTTCTGATCATGATGCTGAGTATCTCCCCATTGATGACGCTGATCGCGCTTGTGATCCTGCCGATTTCAATGGGACTCATCGGACTCGTGACAAAGAAATCACAGAAATTCTTCCGTGCCCAGCAGGAATACTTAGGCCACATCAACGGTCAGGTTGAGGAGGTTTACGGCGGCCATCTCGTCATCAAGGCATTCAACCGCGAGAAGGATACGATCGAAGAGTTTGAAAAAACCAACAATATTCTTTACGATTCCGCATGGAAATCCCAGTTTTTATCCGGTATGATGCAGCCGATTATGATGTTTGTCGGAAATTTAGGCTACGCCTGCGTGGCATTGACCGGCGGACTTCTGGCGATCAAAAACGTGATCACGATCGGTGATATCCAGGCATTTATCCAGTATGTGAAAAACTTTACCCAGCCGATCCAGCAGATTGCGCAGGTTATCAACATGGTACAGTCGATGTCGGCGGCATCCGAGCGTGTCTTTGAATTCCTGAACGAAGAGGAAGAGGATCAGACCACGGAAAATCCGGCGGACATTGAGACGGTAACAGGAGCAGTAACCTTTGACCATGTACAGTTCGGATACAATCCGGATCAGATCATCATCCATGATTTCTGTGCGAAGGTAAAACCGGGTCAGAAAATTGCCATTGTCGGCCCGACTGGAGCAGGAAAAACGACAATGGTTAAGCTGCTGATGCGTTATTATGATGTAAACAGCGGAGCCATTCTTCTGGATGACCACAATATCAGGGATTTCAACCGCAGAGAGCTTCGCGATGCCTTTGGTATGGTGCTGCAGGATACGTGGCTGTTCAAGGGCAGTATCATGGAAAATATCCGCTACGGCCGGCTCGATGCCACGGATGAGGAGGTTATTGCAGCGGCGAAGGCTGCGCGGGCACACCATTTCATTCAGACCCTGCCGGGCGGCTACCAGATGGAGCTGAATGAGGATGCAAGCAATGTATCCCAGGGACAGAAACAGCTTCTGACGATCGCAAGAGCAATTCTTGCAGACAATAAGATCCTGATTCTCGATGAGGCGACCTCATCCGTTGATACCAGAACAGAGATCGAGATCCAGAAAGCAATGGATAACCTGATGAAGGGTAGAACAAGCTTTGTCATTGCCCATCGGCTGTCCACGATTCGTGATGCGGATCTGATTCTTGTCATGAAGGACGGAGATATCATCGAGCAGGGCAACCATGAAGAACTGCTTGCGAAGAATGGGTTCTATGCAAACCTTTACAATTCGCAGTTTGAGGATATAGTTGCGTAACAGCCTTTGCGGGCGATATAAATTTATTGTAACAACACCTGAGTTGGCAAAACGGTTCAGGTGTTGTTTTTTTTCGAGGGAAAATCTCGTTACATTTTCCCGTCAGGCAAAAAAGCTCTCAGAGCAGAATGATCTGATGTTTGTCCCAGATCATTCATGTTATCCCAGGTTACTTGAGAGAAAAGAAAAAATTTGGTATGCTATTGAGAAGTAGAATCTTCGATAAGAAGCACGGGGGAAAATAATGAATTTAATTTTATGTGATGATGATAAAGTGTTTTTAAATAAACTGGAAATCAGAATTCGAGGTTTATGTCAGAAACATAAGATTGCAGTGAAAATGGAGTGCTACGTATCTGCGAAGGAGATGCTGGAAGGAATCAAAAATCTTGATGAGATTTCTGTTTTTTTTATTGATATCGATATGCCGGAAGTGAATGGATTTGAGGTTGCATCGTATCTGAAAAAGTGGAACAGAGAATGTTGTATTGTGTTTGTATCGAATAAGGATGATCTGGTGTTTCAGTCATTGGTGTATCATCCATTCTTTTTTATCCGCAAGGCACATCTGGATGAGGAACTGGAGCCGCAGTTGCTGGAACTGCAGAAAAAGGCAGGAAAGAAAGTTCCCCAAATAGAACTGCAGACAGGGCGTCAGAGTGTAAAACTTGCATTGCGTGATATCTGGTTTGTGGAGAGCGAGAAGAACTATCTGCTTTTCTATCGGGAAAAAGATACGAGGGATGAGGCGATTCGTGTAAGAATGAAAATGTCAGAAGCGGAGAAAAAACTAGAAGCGCATAAATTTGTAAGGACACATAAAGGATATTTGGTTAACATGAACTATGTATATCGGTTGCGCGAAAAAGAACTTCTGCTATTGAACGGGAAAAGCATTCCTGTCAGCAGAAATTATCTGAATCAGGTTCGAATGAAAATTATGGGAGTGGTGATGGAATGAGTGCAACATTTTGGAAGGTTTTTGAACTTGCAATTTCTGTTTGGGAAAACATACTTTTGTTGGAATTCTGCATGGATTTTATGCAGCAGAAACCCAAAGGGAAAAAAGGTAAAATTTTGTGGGGAATTGCAGTGCTATTTGGGCTAATCTTTCCTGCGTTGGAAAAGTATCCTGCGTTATATGACAGGTGGGAAATGTGGATCACATTGATTTGGCTTTTTGTCTATTTGATGGTGGGTACACAGGGAAGTGTTCTGAGAAAGGTTACTGCAGCGGTAGTTGCGAGAGCAGTATTGATGATGGTAAACACAGCGATCCTTTTCGGCGGCAGTTTTATCCTTCAAGAAAGTGTTGCATCGTTTATTCAAGATCAGGATACAGTAAGAATTGCGATCATGCTATTATCAAAAATTTCTTATTTTTTTGTTGGTAAATTACTAAATAGTCTTTTGTTTGAACGAGAGAATCTGATAAGCTGGCAATGGATTGTCATGGGATGCAACCTTGTTTTCTCAATTATTGCGGGAAATACTATTATTTTGGTAGTAAGAGATCTGCCAAGTGTGCAGATGCAGGAACAGAAATGGATTTTGCTGTGCGTATGCTGTATCTGGCTGATGTGCCTGATTATGTACTTTATAGTACAGCAAATGAGCAAGGATAATCAAACAAAGCTAGAATATGAACTGATGAAAGAAAAAGAGAAATATTCAAAGGAAAGTATGGAAATTATTAAGAGAAGTAATGAAGAATTACGAGAATTTAAACATGATTTGAAAAATTATCTTTTACCTCTGCAAGAGGCAATGGAGACCATGCCGCAGTCGGAAATGGTAAAGGTATGGGAAAAAATTAATCAGAAAATTGAAGATGTGCAGACACTAATTCAGACAGGAAACAGTTATGTGGATTCTATGATTAATACAAAAATTACTCTTGCGAGAAGTGAAAAAGTAGATGTGAAGTGTACGATTCTGAGCAAAATGGAAGGAATTGATGATTTGGAATTTTGCTCTGTGTTTGGAAATCTCATGGATAATGCGATTGAAGCAGAGCGGAAAGTTACAGAGAAGAAAGAAATTATAATTTTTGTAGAGGAAAAAATGGGATATCTTCGGTTGGAGATTCAAAACAAAATAGAAAAATCTGTTTTAAATGAAAATTCAAGTTTGAATACGACGAAGAAAGATACAAGCAGCCACGGGATTGGGCACAAAAGTGTAAAACGGACGATGCAAAAGGTAGGTGGCGCGTTAAAGTATTATGAGACAGGAGATTTGTTTTGCGCAGAGGCAGTATTTCCGATAAAATAAGATAAAACGTAATAAAAAAGACTTTATTTGTATGAAGGAAGCAAAAAGAATGCGGATTTCAAAGAACAAAGTTTTATTTTTTGCTATCTGTACTGATTATCCCAGATAGAGCATGATATCCCAGATCCGTTGACGATGGAGAAAAATTTCGCTATGCTTCGAGTAACAGAAGAGAAAGAACGAAATTTTGAAAAGAGGGGATATATGGGAAAGAAAGTATTGGGAATTATGGTAATATTACTGTTCTTTACAGGTTGTCAGAATATGGGAAATGAGTCAGAAAATTTGCAGCAGGTAGAAAAACAGGAAAATGGAGAAGAACGGAATAGTTCTATCAGCAATGATGAAACGGAAACAAATGTGACACCTGAAAATGATCAGGAATTAAGCAATGGTGAGCACATCCGTTTTCAGCTTGGCAGTCAGGCCAAAATTGATGCGATTGTTGACATGCCTGACAAAAAATGGAATGAGTTTGAAAAATGTGTGATAGAAGTGGATGAATTTCAAGGAGAAAGTGTGTTCAATAAAATACTTGGGAAAATTCCGGAAAGTGGATTGGAAACAAGAAAAGGAGACACAGGAGAGCCGGACGTTTGTTATTCGTATGAGGGAATACTTGGCGAACAATTAAAAAATCAAAATGGAACGGTGTCTGTCAGCAATATATTAGGAGTGGAAACGGAAGAAGGAAAAAAAGTTTATTATAATTTGCCTGTTGAATATATTACATCAGCCTATGGTGAAGGGATTTTGGTCAGAGACAATGAGCAGGAAATTTCATTGGAAGACGAAGAAAAGCTGATAGAGGAAGGAAAAGAGTTTGTTAGATGGATTGGAGACTGGGAAAAAGTTGAATTGACCAGTAAATACAGTTTTTCGTATGAACAGATGGAAAAACAGCAGGAATTAATGGAACAGGCAATCGAGAATGGAGAATTGCTAAAGCCTCAGAAGATTCAGAAATATGAGTGGTCAAAAGCAGATGATTGTTTCCTGTTGTTTTTTCAGGGTTATCTGAATGGGGTTCCTGTATTATGCAATGAAATTAACCGGCAGGATGATCTTTATATTCCGTCATCTAAAATACAGGCTGTTATAACGGAGGGCGGAATTCAATATCTTCAAGCAGTTAATCACTATGCTATTCGGGAAAAGGAACCGGTATCTCTTGCGGAAAAAGATATTATTTTGGAAACGCTGAGAAATAAGTATGATTTGGCAATTGCAGAGCCGATTACGCTGAATCAGATGAAACTGATTTATTACCCGATGACAACGGGAAGAAATGAAACAGGGCATTGGATGTGTGATATGATTCCTGCGTGGCAGTTTCGATTTATAGAAGATGAGATCGAACAGTATGTTTACATCAATGCACTGGATGGACGGGAAATTGCAGGGTGAGTTTGTCTGAGATTTACGAGTTACTCAAAGAATAAATTGTTTTGCGGAAGATGTGACTCCGGGCTAAGCGGGTCACATCTTTTTAAAAGACGAAGAGGATAAGAGATTGTTGCGGAAGGACAAGAAGGTGATCTTTCATGAATTTTTTTCGAATGATAAAAATGGATTTTAAAAGAATGTTTTTATCAGGAAAATTTTATTTTGCCATCGCAGGTGCGATGCTGGTTACCGTGTTAAACATCAGTCAGGAAGCAATGCAGAGCCGGTGGAATGCATCGGTATATTACCTGGTTGTCAGCAGTCATGGTGTGGGGGCATTTTTTGAAGTGTTTTCTGTGCTGGCTGTGCTGCCGTTTGCGCTGAGCTATTGGGAAGACAGCAGAAATGGCTATCTTAGATGCATTGAGACACGCATAGGGAGAACAGCATATTGCTGGTCGCATCTGGTGGTTGCCTTTTTCGGTTCTGTGATCAGTATTTTTCTGGGAATGGCAGTTGTTTATGGCGTTTTGGCATTAAAAATACCGTGGATAAAAAAAGAAGAGCTTGAAACATTAACAGGCAGTTTAAGCTATGGAAATGGACTCGTTCTGCCGTTTTACCTTGCCGCAAGATTTGGAGTTGAGGCTGTCAAGTATGCATTTATGGCAGTTTTTGCGCTTATGATATCGGGAAAAATAAAAAATCTGTTTGTGCTGGTCAGCACACCGGCTCTTTTTTATTATGCAAGCCAGCTTGTAGCAGAAGCGCTGCAGCTGCCGGGCCAGATGAGATGGTACCAGCTCCATGGGGGAAGTATCCGGAATTTTAAGGATTTTTTTGTGATAGCTGGTTATTTCCTTATTCTGACAGGAATGGAAGGTGTAATTTTCGTGCGAGTGGTAAAGAGGAGGGCGCAGAATGGATAGAATACGGATGAGCCTTCGGGTATGTCAGATACGTTTGCGGAAAACATTCACAACACCACGGTTTTATGTTGCGCTGTTGTGGATTGCGATCCTTTTTCATGTAATGACGGTGGGTATTCGAGGCTTCTGCGAGCAGACCGGAGTTGATGTGACTTTTTGGATGCTGCCGTTTATGACCAGATATAATGGAGACCAGATTATCATTGTTCTTGGGGCTCTGCTGCTTTTCTGTGATGCTCCGTTTCTGGAACCGAACAGCGGGTGGCAGATTTTGCGGGCCGGGCGGAAAAGCTGGTTTTGGGGAAACATGCTGTACATTGTGGTTGTTTCCTTTTTTTACACCATATGCTTAAGTATGATTCCGGTACTGCTTGTGTTTCCGAATGTAGGGTGGGAAACCGGATGGGGGAAGGTGATCAGTACGCTGGCTCAGACGAATGCGGCATATACCTTTGACCAGGAACCGTTGGATTATCTGATCCTTTCGAGATTTTCGCCGCAGGAGGCAATGGGACTCACAATGCTTGCGATCTGGTGCCTGTCGGTTATGACAGGCGTTGTGAGTTATGCCGGAAATTTTCTGGTACACAGGGGATTTGGAATCGTCATCAACTGCGGCATCGCACTCACTGCGCTTCTGCTCAGCAAATTTTCCAGCATCACAATCGGCTATTACTGCGCGCCGCCGCTTTGGATGAATATTGCGAGCTACAAGTGGCAGGGATATGGAAACGGGCCGTCGATGGCATATGTTTACAGTGTCTTTGCGATTGTCATCGGCGCATGCACGATCCTTTCGTATCTCGGGATCCGGAAAAAGGATCTGAACTTTGTGGAGGAAATCTGAAAGAATGGAAGAAAAGATAAGAATAGAAAACGTGACAAAAAAGTTTGGCAGCTACGCGGCGTTGGACGGGATCAGCCTGAGCTTCGAAAAAGGAAAAATTCACGGAATGATCGGAAGAAACGGAAGTGGGAAGACGGTACTGTTCAAATGCATCTGCGGATTTCTCCGGGTGGACGATGGCGCGGTTTTTGTGGATGGAAAACAGATTGGGAAAGAGATCGAAGCGCCGGAGAGTATTGGCGCCATCATCGAGACACCGGGCTTTCTTCCGGGCTACAGTGCCAGACAGAATCTGCAGTTTCTCGCCGGCATCCGCAGGAAGATCGGAAAAAAGGAGATCGATGCGGCCATCCGAAAAGTCGGACTGGATCCGGAAGCGAAAAAGCATGTCGGCAAGTATTCGCTCGGCATGCGCCAGCGTCTCGGTATTGCACAGGCGATTATGGAGGAACCTTCCCTTCTGATTCTGGATGAACCGATGAACGGTCTCGACAACCAGGGCGTGCAGGAGATGCGGCAGCTGTTTTTGAAACTGAAAGACGAAGGAAAAACCATTCTTCTTGCCAGCCACAACCGGGAAGACATTGCAGCACTGTGCGATACGACGGTGGAGATTGACAGAGGAAAGATTGTAGGCTGACGGAAAAAAGTTGCTCGTTTTTGGTGAATCTCATTGTCTTCCGGTGAAGCAGAGAATATAATAAAAACACAGAGAAGATCGAATCTTACGCTATTTGGTGTAGGATGGAGACAGGGAAAACAAAAAAAGATTACGAAAACGAGGACATGAACAATGGCAGACAGACACACAACAGAAAAATTGCTGGAGGGCGAACGCCTTTCCGGAAAGGTGACACTCTTTGCAAAAGTAACGATTTTACCGGGTGATGAGCTTCCGTATCATGAGCATCATGGGGAGACAGAAGCGTATCACATCCTGTCCGGTGCGGGTATGTATCAGGATAACGACAAAACCTACCCGGTGCAGGCGGGCATGACGACGTTCTGCGAGGACGGCAGCGGCCATGCGGTTTCCTGCGCAGGGGAAGAACCGCTCGTGTTTCTGGCGATGATTCAGAAAAAAGTAGAATAAGCAGGTACGGATATGAGCAGAAAGAAAAAGCCCAGAATGGAATACCGCTATTACGAAGTGCCGGAAAAATGCCCGGTGCTGGTGCTGCAGGGAGAAAAATGGTTGCAGAATTATGGGTACCAGATTGATTATCTGCATTTTCATAACCTGATGGAGATCGGTTTCTGCTATTACGGTGAGGGAACGATTGTTTTGGAAGATGAGGAACTGCCGTATCATGGCGGTATGTTTACGGTGGTGCCGAAAAACTTTCCGCATACAACAAACTCAAAAGAAAACAGTGTATGTTCCTGGGCATGGGTGTTTGTGGATGTGGAAGGATTTATTACAGAGCTGTATAAGGGCAATATGCGCATGGCACAAAAGCTGATTGCGCGTATTAACCAGAAGGCCCATTTTGTGAAAAATGAGGAAAGGCCGGAGGTCGCGGAGATGATCAAACTGATCATTAAATGCATGGGTGAAAAACGGGAATTTTATCTCGAGGAAGTGAAAGGACTGACCAGAGCGCTTCTGATGCAGATTGCCAGATGGAATGAAAGGGACGAGGAGCAGGAAAAGAATTCTATTGTAGATGATGCCAGTATCGCTCTGATTCTGCCTGCGCTGGATTATATTGGAGAAAATTATAAAGAGATTCTTCGAATTGAGGAGCTGGCAGAGGTATGTCATATCAGCGAAACACATCTGCGCCGTATTTTTCAGGAATCCATGCGGATGACGCCGGTTGAGTACATTAACTGGGTCCGGATCCGGGCGGCATGTAAGGAACTGCGGAAAACAAATATTTCTGTAAATGAGATTGCAATGCGAAGCGGATTCACAACAATTTCTACATTTAACCGTAATTTCCGCCGGATTCTTGGTGTATCTCCACAGCAGTGGCGAAGTGCACCGGAACATTATGAACGAAAATTGTTGAATTTTGATATAAAAACACAGGAAGGATGGTGATGTCCGTCAAAATGCATATAAATGGTTGAAAATGCATAGTATAGAGTTAAAAATGCGCACAAACGACGGGAAAATATGTTATACTTTGTACATGTTGAGGGAATAAAAACATAAAAAATGTACAAAACAACCAAAAAATTTCTGCGCTGTAAAAAGTGCGGAGGTTCCGGTTGTAAAATAACATCTTAAGGAGGATGTGCAATATGAAAAGAAAAATTGTATCAATCGTAATGGCATCAGCAATGGTATTTGGACTGGCTGCATGTGGTTCCAGCGGAGGAACTACAACAAGTTCCAGCAACGGCGGAAACGATGCATCAGCAGCAAGTGAAACCACTGCAAAATCAGAGAGCAGCGACGTAGTAGAGGGCAGCTCTGATGATGACAACACCTTAACCGTATGGACCTGGGACCCGAACTTCAACGTTTACGCGATCAAGAAAGCAGCTGAAATTTATGCACAGGATCACGAAGGATTCAAAGTAGAAGTCAGCGAAGTACAGTCCGACGACATTGAAACCCGTCTGACCACAGCAGTTTCCGCAGGAGACTTAAGCACTCTGCCGGATATCTTCCTGATGCAGGATAACTCCTTCCAGAAATATGCAACCAACTATCCGGACATCTTCACCGATCTGACCGATTCCGGAATTGATTTCAGCGAATTCTCATCCGCAAAAGTTGCTTACTCTACTCTGGATGGGAAGAACTACGGAATTCCGTTCGACAATGGTGCCGTTATCGAGTGCCTGCGTACTGATATGCTGGAGCAGGCAGGCTTCACCGTAGATGATTTCACAGATATCACCTGGAATGACTTTATGGAGAAAGCAAAAGTTGTCAAAGAGAAAACAGGCCAGCCGATCCTGACATCTCAGGCCGGATCTCCGGACCTTGTTATGGAAATGCTGCAGTCCTGCGGTGAGTCCCTTTTCAACGAAGATGGATCTGTCAACATCGTAGACAACAAAGCACTGAAACCAATCCTTGAGATTTACAGCCAGATGGTAAAAGATGGCACTCTTGTAGAGGTTACTGACTGGGATCAGTACATCGCATCCATCAACAACGGAACTACAGCAGGCGTTATCAACGGATGCTGGATCATGGCTTCCATCACAGCAAATGAAGATCAGTCCGGCAAATGGGCAATCACCAATATGCCGAAACTGGACGGCGTTGACGGAGCAACCAACTACTCCAACAACGGTGGTTCTTCCTGGGCAATTTCTTCCAACTGCAAAAAACAGGATCTTGCCATTGACTTTATGAAATCTACCTTCGCAGGCAGCACAGCTCTTTACGATGATATCATCGCAAAAGGCGCTCTGGCAACCTGGGCACCGGCAGGAGATTCCGAAGCATATGCACAGCCAGTTGCATTCTTCAGCGATGACCCGGTTTACGCAAAGATCGTTGATTTCGCAACCAAGACTCCATCCAACATCACTGGAGCATTCTACTACGATGCACGTGATGCTGTCGGAACCGCACTTTCCAATATCATCCAGACAGGAGCAGATATGGACAGCGAACTTCAGACCGCACAGGAAACTGTAGAGTTCAACATGGGTGGCTGATATCCTGCAATACATAAAAAAGTAGGACGATAAGAAACGGGTCTGCTTCCTGGACAGACAGAAGCAGGCCCGTTCTGTATCTATGCGGTGTGTGTTTGAAAAATGATTTCTGCAGGAGAACATGAAATGTTGTCTGCAAAAAGATTTTTTCAAACACACGCCAGGTAAAAAAAGAAAGGAAGATTCCATGAGCAGTCAGAAGAAAAAAGGAATGAACTTGGAAAGAAAACAGAATCTTACCGGCTGGGCTTTCCTGATGCCGGCAACGATCCTGATCGCATGGATGAGCTTTTATCCGATGATTCAGGCATTCATCCTGTCTTTACAGACAGGTATGGGCATCAACCTAAAATTCAACGGATTTGCAAACTATGCCCGTATTTTAAAAGACCCGACCTTTAAACAGACCTTAAGCAACACCTTCTTTTATCTGATTATTCAGGTGCCGATCATGCTGATCCTCGGCCTGATGTTTGCTTCCATGCTGAACAACAAAGATCTGCGTTTTAAGGGACTGTTCCGTACCTGCATTTTCCTGCCGTGCGCAACATCTCTCGTATCTTACGCGATGATCTTCCGTTCCCTGTTTGCAAATGACGGTTTTATCAACACCGTTCTCCGCGGCCTCGGCATGAACCCGATCATGTGGTTCTCCAATGCGTGGACAGCCCGTGCGGTTATCATCATCGCCCTGATCTGGAGATGGACCGGATACAACATGGTCTTCTATCTCTCCGGTATGCAGAACATTGAATATTCGATCTACGAAGCAGCCAAAATCGACGGCGCAAGCCCGCTGCAGACTTTCTTCAAGATCACCGTTCCACTGTTAAAACCGATGATTCTGCTGACCACAATTACTTCTACCAACGGTACTCTGCAGCTGTTCGATGAGTCCCTGAACCTGACAAACGGAGGTCCTGGAAAATCAACCATGACCATGTCTCATTATATTTACAATATGTCCTTTGTACAGAGCCCGAACTTTGGCTATGCGGCAGCAATGTCCATCCTGATCCTGATCATGGTAGCCATTCTGGCACTGCTTCAGATGAAAGTAGGTGACGAGCGATAATGGGAAAAGCAAAGAAATTTTTCATGTATCTGATTTTAACGGTAGCGTCGATCCTTTCTGTTTTTCCGCTGTACTATATGTTCTGCGCGTCTACAAACAGAAGTATTGATGTCATTGCCGGAAAACTGATTCCGGGTACGTATCTGATTGACAACTTTAAAGCGCTGATTGCGCAGCAGAACCTGCGCCTTGCACTGTGCAACTCCTTCCGGAATGCGACGGTGCTGACCATTCTCTGTCTTCTGGTCTGCTCGATCGCCGGTTATGGATTTGAGATCTATCATGATAAAGCAAAAGATGCGGTATTTACCGTACTTCTGACTGCGATGATGATTCCGTTCGCAGCCATCATGATCCCAATGTTCCGTATGTTTTCCCAGCTAAAGATGGTCAACACGATGGCAGCTTTCATGCTTCCTTCGATTTCAACACCGTTCATGATCATGATGTTCCGCCAGGCTTCCCGTTCCTTCCCGCACGATATCATCGAAGCGGCAAGACTCGATGGCTTAAGCGAGACAGGAATTTTCTTTCGTATGTATATGCCGACCATGAAATCGACGTATGCGGCAGCAACAATCATCACCTTTATGAACGCATGGAACAACTACCTGTGGCCGAAGGTTATCTTACAGAACAATGAATCCATCACCATGCCGATGCTGGTAGCGAACCTGCTCGGCGGCTACACTGTAGATTATGGTGTGCTGATGCTCGGCGTATTTATCTGTACGATCCCGACAGCAATTATTTTCTTCTGCTTCCAGAAGAGCTTCACAGAAGGTATCACAGGTGCCGTAAAATAAGAAAAAGAATCGAACAGAAAAGGTGGATATTTGGATGAATATCCACCTTTTTTTCAAAAGATCAAAAAGAACAAAATTCCAGAAGGAGGAAAATAAAAATGGGTGTATTTCAGTATGAAAAAGTGAAGGACCCGACGTACTATGGAGAAAACCGGGTGGCGGCGCATTCCGATCACAGATATTATGGATCGGTGGAAGAAATGGAGCAGCATGTGGAAAACTTCCGTCACAGTCTGAACGGACTGTGGAAATTCCATTACGCAAAGAACTACGAGAGCACGATTCCGGGATTCGAGACACCGGAGTATGACTGCACAAAATGGGACGATATCCGCGTGCCGGCACATATCCAGATGGAGGGATATGACGCACCGCAGTATGCCAATGTGCAGTACCCATGGGAAGGAAGAGAAGAGATCCAGCCGGGCGAGATTCCGGAGCGGTTCAATCCGACGGCTTCCTATGTGAAATATTTTGAAGTGCCGGAGCAGATGAAAGGAAAACGGCTTTTTGTTTCCTTCCAGGGAGCAGAGAGCGGTATTGCCGTATGGCTGAACGGAACGTTCCTTGGCTACAGCGAGGATACGTTTACTCCGTCCGAGTTTGAACTGACCCCGTATCTGAAAGAGGGCGAAAATAAACTGGCTGCGCAGGTTTTCAAATGGACGAGCGGAAGCTGGTGCGAGGATCAGGATTTCTTCCGTTTCTCCGGTATTTACCGTGATGTGTATCTGTACACGATTCCGGAGGTTCACGTTTCGGATCTGAAAGTACAGACGCTGCTGGATGATACGTTTACGAAGGCAGATCTGGTCATTGATACGAAAATGATCGGAACAGGAAAGGTAAAAATTACCCTGTTAAAAGACGGAACGGCACTGCAGAGCACCGAAGGTGTGCTGGATGGGGAAACACAGTTTGTTCTGAAAGTCGATCACCCGGAACTGTGGTCCGCAGAGACACCGGTGCTGTATGATCTTCTGCTGGAAGTCACCGCAGAGGATGGAACGGTGCAGGAACTGATTCCGCAGAGAGTCGGATTCCGCCGCTTTGAGATGAAAGACCACATCATGATGCTGAATGGAAAGCGGGTTGTCTTTAAAGGCGTCAACCGCCACGAGTTCAGCTCCGTATCCGGCCGTGTCGTTTCGAGAGAAGAGCTGATCAAAGACCTGACGACGATGAAACAGAACAACATCAATGCAATCCGTACCTGCCATTACCCGGATGCGGTCGGCATTTATGATCTGTGCGATGAATACGGTCTTTACATGATCGCGGAGTGCAACATGGAGTCCCATGGAACGAGAGATACGGATGCGGTACGAAGCGGAGATTTCTCCGGTGTTGTACCATGCGACCGCCCGGAGTGGATGGACTGTATGCTCGACCGTGTCAATTCGATGTATCAGAGAGACAAAAACCATCCGGCGATTCTGATCTGGTCCTGCGGAAATGAATCGTTTGGCGGAAAAGTTATTTTTGAAATGTCCCAGTTATACCGGAAAATGGACCCGACCCGTCTCGTTCATTATGAAGGAGTTAATGACGACCGCAGATACAACGACACCAGCGATATGGAAAGCCGGATGTACACCACCGTCAATGAAATCCGTGAATTCTTGTCGAAAGACAGAAGAAAACCGTATGTCTGCTGTGAGTATGCACATGCGATGGGAAATTCCTGCGGCGCCATGAAGAAATATATGGATCTTGCCGAGGAAGAACCGCTGTTCCAGGGCGGCTTTATCTGGGATTATATCGACCAGTCAATCTACAAAAAAGACCGCTACGGAAAAGAGTTCCAGGCGTACGGCGGAGACTTTGATGATCATCCATGCGATTACAATTTCAGCGGAAATGGTATTGTATACGGCGGCGAGCGCGATGCTTCCCCGAAGATGCAGGAAGTAAAATTCTGCTATCAGAACATTGCTGTGGATGTACAGAAAGACAAAGCAGTTGTAAAAAATAAGAACCTGTTTGTGAATACCGATGCGTTTGACTGCGTGGTAATTCTCGAAAAAGAAGGAAAGAAACTGAAAGAAGTGCCGATGGAAATTTCCGTGGAGCCGCTTTCCGAAAAAACAGTGGAGCTTCCGATTGCCGTACAGACCCTTCCGGGCGAGTATGCGGTGACCGTTTCCTTCCGCCTGAAAGAAGATACCATATGGGGCAAGCGCGGCCATGAAGTTGCATTCGGACAGGGTGTTTATGAAGTGGAAGCACCGGCGAAAGCAGAAAAACCGGCGAAATTTGAAGTGATCCGTTCCAACCATGATTTTGGTGTGCGCGGCGAAAATTTTGATGTGATGTTCTCCGATCTGAACGGCGGACTCGTATCGTACCGTTACGGCGGCGTTGAGATGATCAAAATGATTCCGAAACCGAACTTCTGGCGTGCGCCGATCGACAATGACTGCGGAAGCCTGATGCCGATGCGTTACAGCCAGTGGAAGATTGCTTCAATGTATCTGTCCCACAAATATCCGAACGGCAGCCATTATCCGGGACTGTATGCGCCGGAAATCGAAGTACACGAGGACTGCGCAGAAGTCAGCTACCGCTATGTAATGCCGACCACACCGGCGAGCGAGTGCCGTCTGACCTACCGTGTCTTCGGCGATGGAAGCATTCAGACGACGCTGACGTATGATCCGGTGAAAGAGCTCGGCGATATGCCGGAATTCGGCATGATGTTCAAACTGGATGCCGATTATGACAACGTTACCTGGTACGGCATGGGACCGGAGGAGACGTATGTGGACCGCTGTGCCGGAGCAAAGCTCGGTGTTTATAAGAATAAAGTCGAAGATAATATGGCGAAATATCTCGTTCCGCAGGAGTGCGGCAACAAGGTTGGTGTACGCTGGGCAACCGTGACGAACCGCAAGGGCCGCGGTATGATGTTCAGCGGCGACAAGATGGAATTTTCCGCACTGCCGTACACACCGCACGAGCTGGAAAATGCGATGCATCCGTATGAACTGCCGCAGGTACATTACACCGTTGTGCGCGTGGCAAAACAGCAGATGGGTGTTGGCGGAGACGACAGCTGGGGTGCACAGACCCATCCGGAGTACCTGATTCCGATTGATAAAAAACTGGAGTTTACCTTTACGTTTAAGGGAATCTGATGCGTTCAGCCCATTCTGTCCGTGGACAGGATGGGCTGTCTGCGAAAGAAAAGGAGACAAAAGCAGATGGGGAAAGAAGTAAATTTTGGAAAGCTCCTGCACGGGGGCGATTATAACCCGGAACAGTGGCTGGATTACCCGGAGATTCTGGAACAGGATCTGGCGTATTTCAAGAAAGCCAGAATCAACGAGGTTTCGCTTGGCATGTTTTCCTGGGCATTTTTAGAGCCGGAGGAAGGAGTTTTCCGTCTGGAATGGTTAAAAGAGGTGATTGACCGCCTGTACGAAAACGAAATTGTGGTTATGCTTTCCACGCCGACGGCGGCAAGACCGCGCTGGATGGCGGAAAAATACCCGGAGGTGCTCCGTGTCAATGCAGCGAGAGAACGGAATCTGTACGGGGAGCGCCATAATCACTGCTATACCTCACCGGTTTACCGGGAAAAAACGAGAATCATCAATACGAAGCTGGCGGAAATGTTCAAAGATCACCCTGGCGTGATTGCATGGCATATTTCGAATGAATACGGCGGAGAGTGCCACTGCCCGCTGTGCCAGGAGGCATTCCGCGGCTGGGTGAAGAAAAAATACGGCACACTGGAACGGCTGAACCGTGTCTGGAATACCGGGTTCTGGAGTCATACTTACCAGAGTTTTGACCAGGTGGAGAGCCCGTCTCCGAAAGGAGATTTTTCGCTGCATGGACTGAATCTGGACTGGAAACGGTTTGTGACGGATCAGACCGCGGATTTTGTAAAATGGGAAATCAAAGCGCTGCGGGACGCTGGGGCAGAACAGCCGTCTACCATCAATATGATGTATAACTTTACCGGACTGAACTACTACAAGTTTGCCGATGTGATTGACTTTGTATCCTGGGACAATTATCCGACCTGGCATAAAGAGGCGGAGACGGTAACAGCGATGGATACAGGTATGCAGCATGACATTATGCGGAGCATTCAGAAAAAGCCGTTTTATCTGATGGAGAGCTGTCCTTCCGCAACGAACTGGCAGTCCGTCAGCAAGCTGAAAAAACCGGGCATGCTGCAGGCCGCGTCACTGCAGGCAGTTGCGCATGGGTCGGATAGTGTGCTGTATTTCCAGATGAGGCAGAGCCGCGGTGCATCCGAAAAATTCCATGGGGCCGTGATCGACCATTATGGCGGATCGGATACTAGGGTATTCCGTGAAGTGACGAAAGTCGGCGCAGCTTTGGAGAAACTGCAGGAAGTGAACGGTTCGCAGAACCCGGCGGAAGCAGCCGTGATTTATGATGTCGAAAACCGCTGGGCGGTGGAAGATGCGGCGGGTCCGCGGAATGCAGGTGTTTTTTATAAAGAAACCGTGGAAAAGCCATATCAGGCATTCCGGAAACTGGGCATCAATGTGGATGTGATTGATGAGACGTGCAGCCTCGACGGATACCGTGTTGTGGCAGCGCCGATGGTTTATCTGCTGCGGGAAGGATGGACAGAGAAGGTTCGGAACTTTGTGAAAAACGGCGGAATTTTTCTGCTGACTTACTGGTCCGGCATTGTGGATGAGACGGATCTCTGTTACTTAGGCGGAACACCGCATGACCTGATGGATGTGATGGGATTCCGGAGTATGGAGATTGACGGACTGTACGATGGCGAATGGAACGAGGGCATTCCGGAACCGGAAAATCCGCTGCATCTGGAACTGGCATACCGCTGCAGTCATCTCTGCGAGCTGGTACAGCCATCGACGGCGGAAGTAGTGATGACATACGGAAAGGATTTCTATGACGGCATGCCTGCGATGACCCGGAATGTGTACGGAAAGGGAAAAGCGTATGCCGTTTGTGCGGACTTTGAACAGGGACTGTACGATGAAGTCTGCCGGAAACTGGCAGAAGAGGCCGGTGTGGAGCGGATCGTGGAAGAAGTTCCGGAAGGTGTGGAAGTCACGATGCGTAAGCAGAAGGACGGAACCAGGTACGTGTTTGTCCAGAACTTTAACCGGGAGGCCGTTGCGGTCAAACTGCCGATCGAGCGCTATCCGGTATGGCAGGGAACGTATGACGGAACGATCGGAAGCTGGAAGACGATTGTGCTGAAAGGAAGATAGAAGAGAAGAAAAGTCTGTTGAGAAAAATCGGAATGGGCTGTTTCTCAACAGACTTTTTTCGTTCATACATTTGCGGCAGCGTCTTCTTCCTGAGCCAGCTTTTTCTTATACGCCTCGCCCCAGTCCCACATCGCATCCATGATCGGGTGGAGGCTGAAGCCGAGTTCCGTCAGGGAATATTCGACACGCGGCGGTACCTCGGCGTAAACTTTACGGTTGACCAGACCGCTCTGTTCCATCTGGCGGAGCTGGGAAGTTAAAACTTTTTGAGAGACGTGACCGATGGACTTTTTCAGCTCGCCGAACCGCATGGTGCCGTGGAGCAGCAGATCGCGCAAGATCAGAACTTTCCATTTATCACTGATCAGAGTCAGCGTAGTTTCCACCGGGCAGGGCGGAAGATCAGCAAGAGAAACGGGTGTTTTTTCTGCGGATGACATAAGAGAAAACCTCCTTTTTGAAGAAAATAATGATTTGAAAGATGGCGGAAACGTCTGATTTTACACAATAGTATCTTTTGGGTAACTACACTACAATATTGTGCTTACTTTACGAAAGAACTCTATGGACTTATTATAAAGCCATCGAAAGAAAAAAACAATTCAAAAAAACAAAATGGAGGAAAGTAAAATGAGCAAAGCAGTAGAATTTTTAAATGAGAATCCGGTACAGTATCTGGCAACGGTAGGTCGTGACGGAAAGGCAAAATGCCGCCCGTTCATGTTTGCAGGAGAGGTTGACGGAAAACTGTGGTTCTGCACCAACAACACAAAAGATGTTTACAAAGATATGCAGGAGAATCCGGAAATCGAAATCTCTGTTTCCAGCCCGTCCTACGCATGGATCCGTCTGCACGGAACCGCAGTGTTTGAAAATAACATGGCTGTAAAAGAAGTGTGCATGCAGAACCCGATCGTAAAAGGCCAGTACCAGAACGCTGACAACCCGATTTTCGAGGTATTCTATCTGGACAATGCACACGGTGTAATCGCAGACTTTTCCGGAAACCCACCGTACGAGTTTTAATCTGTCACTATGAATTTGAAAACTGCGCGTCGCATTCTCGTTACTTTAGTGATGAGTTAGACGCGCAATTTTTTTAATATAAAACAGAACAAATGTTTGATATATTATTATGGATATGGTAAAATACTTTTATGGAGAAAGATATGTTTACAATTAATAAAAATGGTTTTTCCTATCCGGCGTCAAGGAAAGAGTTGTGGGGAGAACATTTGTGAAATCCGTCTTATTGTGCTGTAACGGTTAGTGACCGGAGCCGTGAACAGATACTTGCTTACATAGAAGGTCAGAAGGAAAAATCCCGTTAAAACCCGGAGGAGAAAGCGAATGAAAATCATATCCAGT
>SKEV01000069.1_pt1 | contig 96638 bp, 87 predicted proteins | sample 4819531 | NCBI WGS metagenome assembly SKEV01 (sample SAMN11008800, study PRJNA524170) | human gut metagenome | biome: Human fecal sample; material: Feces; isolation source: fecal sample from pouch patient p9, p28 | host: Homo sapiens | place: Israel: Tel-Aviv | collected 2016-08-01 | reverse complement strand
GTATCAAATTTAGCCCCTAGTGAGACTGAATATAATGAGACTGAATATAGTGATTATATTAGTTCTAGAAAGGCTGAGCAAAATTCTAACGAATTTTCTCAACCAGCTGGAACTGAGGACACAATCACACAAGATAAAAATGCGTCTGTTTCCTCTGCTATCAAACCTGAGTATTACAATCTGCTTCAAGTTATTGCTGATAGATACAACGACAGACTATTTGGTTTTCCAGAAGTCTATACGATGACTCATGACCAGAAAATGAAAATCGGACGCTATTTAGCTTCTGGCTATGTTAGCAGTAACGAAGTTTTGCGGTTGATTGATCGCATCCCTGAGAATAGTTCTTCCCCACTTGCTTATTTGCTCAAGTCGATTGAGAGCCTTCAAGCTGAACGACAGTTAGAAGCCAAGTTGTTAGCGAATAAGCAAGCGAAACAGTATTATCAAAATCTAAAGACAGGAGGTGGTGTTGATGTTTAGCATCTTCTCACTCATTATTGCTTTAGGTTTGGCTATTGTGGCAGTAGAACTCTATCATGCGCCTTTGATGGCTGATGATGAGATGACTGTGTTAGAAAGCCCTCGAAAGAGGCATCGTCATAACAGCCCTATGACAGATAATGACAATATGCAATCAAATAGCTGATCCTAATATCCTTTTGACCCAAGCAAGTCGTAAAACTACTTGCGATCCTTGAAAACTGAATACCCCCTCTGCCCTGATACAGCGTGACTATGAGATACAAAATTGGGGGCGGAGTGTAAAGCTAGACTCTAGCCTCAGTCACACGTTGCATTTTCGCAGGTTTGCCGTTCTGACCATAAACGGTGCGTATGAAGTACCGTTATCAAGATACGTCTTGATACAGCACGGCGTAAATTCGCTATTAAAATTTTTTTCAAGGAGAATTTTTATGGGAGATGAAAATACAGTCACTCTAAGTGACTTGAAAAAAATGGGAAAACACGGCGGTTCAACCGCTCGCCTCGAAGATGGAAGCGAAATCAAACTGTTAAAAGATTATGCAATTAAATTCATCAAAGGCTATGTGAAAAACGAATTGATGGATGTTGAACTGCGTTTGCCCTATAAAGAAATTTATAAACAAATTCGCACGATTAAAAATGGTCAATCTTTAATTGCCAGAAGAGAACGAACGCTCGATGGCTATCAATTACGCTTGACGGGCGATGGGTTCAGTCGTTAAAGAAAACAAGGAAAGAGGATAGATTCGTGACTAAGAAAATTGTTTTAGCAACTTTACTGCTTTCTAGCGTGGCACTTGCTCAAGCGGTTAGTGCTGATGAAGTGCAGCCATCAGATGCAGTAGCGGTTGTACCAGATACATCATTACCGAGTACCTCAGATAGTTCTAGTAGCCTTCCAAGTGCTGCTCCAACTTCTCCAAGCACATCACCTGAAATCTCAGATACGACTAGTTCGTCAGATGCTTCAAGTGGTGTAACGGACGGGACAACCCTTCCTTCTGCTTCTACGGATACGACAACGAGTGAACAGCCAAGCGTTCCAGAAGCAAGTGAGAGTGAGTCACCTTCTGACAACGAAAGCGTGCCAGAAACAAATCCTGTTGAACCAGATTCGCAAAAAACACCTGAAACAACTCCTTCAACGGGTGAAGTAGTGGATGCCTCACCTGTTGTAGAAGTTCCTACAACAAGCGGTGAAGTGGTAGCTATTCCTTCTGGAACAGATACACCAACCAACAACCCAAATATTTCTGCGGAAGTCGCTAAAGCTGCGGGTGCTTCGCAAGTTGGAACAACTTCAACTGTAACAGGACAAGTCGTCCGCAACGTGACTTCTAACAACCCCGTCTCATTATCAAGCGGCGCTGTCATTACAGATATTCGAGATGGGCTAGTTACCCTAAACACAGGACAAAAGGTCGCTCCTGAAAGTGTTGGGTTAAAACAAAACTCAGACGGTACTTTTACAGCCACGACAAGCGAAGGTGAACAAGTGACGCTTCCGCACACAGGCGAAAAAGAAAATCTAGCTTTAGCCTTGTTAGGACTTGTAACGACACTAACTGGCATTGGGGTAGCTTTTGCGGATAGATTGGGATTGAAAATGGGAGATCGCTTTAGAAAATTAAATCAATAGAATAATGAAAATTGTCAGAAAAAATGGTAAAATGAGAGTCATAACGTAAAGGAGTAAAAGACATTATGAATAAAGTTAAAGTCACTGCGGCAACAGCAGGTTTAGTTGCTGCTTTAGGATTGTCATACACAAGTTCTGCTTATGCGGATGATGTGGATGCTACGGTTGATGCTAATGCTTCAGAAAGCACTTCAAATGCCTCTCAAAACACCGTCACACAAGCGGATGTTGACACGGCAAAAGCAAGTGTTGAAAGTGCTAATCAAGCGGTTAGCACGCAAGAGCAGGTTGTTAAAGAGGCAGCTTCAGCTGCTGATAAGGCTCAAACGGCTTACGATGAAGCCTCACAAGCAACAACCGCCGCTAAAGAACTTGCGGATCAAGCAACACCAGAAAACATTGCTAGCGCACAAGATGATATTAACTCGGCTCAAGAACAAGTTTCTCAAGCTGATACTGCGGAAAAAGTAGCTGAAAATACAGTTGCTCAAGCACAAGAAGCAGTAAATAATCAACAAGCTAGTGTTGATGAAGCTCAAAGTGCTGTTGATACAGCTCAATCAGATGTTGATGCTGCACAGAAGGATGTCAATGAAAAACAAGCTATCTTAGATGGTACTGGTCAAGCTGAAATTATTACCAATCGTGATAAAGCACAAGCTGATGTTAACTCAGCTCAAAATCAAGTAGCTCAAGCTGAATCTGATTTAACAAAAGCTCAAACAGCAGATGCTAACCGTCAACAAGCGATTGACAACGCTCAACAAGCGGTTGATGAAGCAAATAAAACTGTTACGTCAAGCAAATCAGATTTAGATGCTAAAACAGCTAAAGCACAACAAGCGGAACAAGCTTTAATGGATGCTCAATCAACATATAAAACAGCTGAAAACGACTATAAAGCGATTAATACAATTACTTTAAGTCAAGCATATGTTGAAGCATTGAAAAAGTACAATGATTATTCATTGTCAGCTGAAGAGCGTCAACAAATATTGAAAACATTAGCTGAAGAGTCAGAAGCGTTAGCTAAAGTCAATACTTACAAGAGCAATCCTAATGATGATAACTCAACAAAATATCAAATTAATGATCTTCCAGAAGACGTTATTAAAGAGTTATCACTCTTTGCTGCTGATTTAGTTAATCAAATCAGAAAAGTTTTTGGGTCACCTCAAGTTTCAGTTACTAGTTCATCTGTAAAATTTGTTGACCTTGTTACAGATGGGTATGTTTCAGATCGTTGGAACGTTACTGAGGCTATGAAACAAGGGCAAATTGGTCATGATGCTAAAGCAGTTAATAATGCTGCTCAATACTTTGGTTTACCAACTTCACCAGCTGATGAAGAAGCAGAAGGTGGTCAATACTACGAAGATTGGGCTTCATCACAAGTCTATGATGGTATTACTTTTGCTACGTTAAAACAAAGAGTTTATCAAGCAGTCACAGACTTTATGTTTAACGCTGATGAATGGCGACATGCTAGAGATATTGTTGGCGGTGGAGATGCTAATTCACAAGTTTACTTTGCTATTGATTTTTCACGTCCGTCAACTGAAAATGGTGCATTTGCTGGAGTACACTTTGTCTCAATTTCAGAAGAACAAGTTTCGAATTCAAGTAATTTTAACACAACAGCTTTTGTAAATACAAAATCAGCTGAAAAGGTGACAGCTGCTTACAATACTGCACAATCAGCCTTAACCAATGCTCAATCTGATAATAATGTGGCACAAGAAGCTAAAACAGCTGCACAATTAGCTTATAATAATGCAATTTCTCAATTATCATCAGCTAGTGCTAGCCTGACCCAAGCACAATCAGTAGCTATTCAAACACCAACAGCACAAGCCAATCTTGCATCAGCAGAGACAGCTTTAACTAAAGCTCAAGAACGTTTAACAAAAGCGAATAAAGCGGTGGATGATTTAAGTGCTGATATTGCCGTTAAACAAGCTAATCTAGCATCTGCTAAACAAGTTCTTTCAACCAAACAAGCGACATTAGCCACTAAGCAAGCAACTCTTACGAATGAACAAAATCGTCTGGCAAGTCTGCAAAATAGTCTTGCAACTGCTCAGGCAAATGTTCTTAAAGCTAAAGAAAATGTTATTACTGCTAAAGAGAACCTTACTAAAGTTCAAACTTATTTGACTCGCTTACAAAATGCTCCTGAATTGTTAGCACAAGCTCAACAACAAGAAGCAACCGCAAAAACCAACTTGTTAGCTGCTCTTGATACCTTAGAAGCAGAATTACTGAAACTAAAAGATTTGCAAGTGAAACAAGCAGCAGCACAAGCGGTTTATGATACGACTTCAAAAGCTTATCAAACTATTCTGGATGCTCAAGAAAAACAACGATTGCAAGATGAATATAATGCTATTGTTGCTCAAGGAAAAACTCCAGTTCCGATTGTTGATGAAACAGGTAAAATTGTAAGCTATCAAGCTGAAGATCCTCAAACAACTATTCAATCTTCAAGTGTCGAATCAACAGCAGTCAAAGCTCAAGTTAAACCAGTTGAAGAAGCCTCAGTTGTTACAGCTAGTGCACTTCCAGTGACTGGTGAACACAGTTCAGTGCTTGCTGTCCTATTTGGTTGTCTCATGACAATTTGGGGCTTAGTAGGTGTGCGTAGAAAAAATAATTAATCAAAAAGCAACTCTATGGTTTTATAATCATAGAGTTTTTGCTTTATTCATAACGTCTTTTTCTCTTTTGACCTAAGTAGGTCGTAAAACTGCTTTTCCTTATTCTTTTCTTTAATTTAAAGTAGACCTGAACATGTCATTAAACTGTTCATTTTTTATTGCTATAGTTTTTTAGGTAAGTCATATGGAGGTTATTATGACAAATCAAAACACACAAAATGGACACGGATTTTTCCGCAAGAAAAAATGGGCTAAAGGATTAGCTTCAGGTATTGCGCTTGGTGCAGTGGTTACTATCTCAAGTGCCGCCTATGCAGATGATGCAACAAACACGGTTGAAACACAACCAGAAGTAACTGTTGTATCTGACAGTAATGCCACTAATTTAGCTGAAACACAAGCAGATAATAGTCAATCACACACTGATTTAACGAATCAGTCTGGTGAACAAACTGGTCAATTAACGGAAACAGTAACATCAGATGGCTTAGATCAATCGGTTTCAGATGCTAAACAAGCTGGTGTAGAAGTTGATGAAAATGGAACGGTAACTCACTCTAGCTATGCGGGTGCTCAAGCAGATTTAGCGAAACAAAAAGAAGCGGTTGACCAAGCAACTGAAACCCAACAAGCCGTTGATAGTGCGAAAGCCACAGCGGAAGAAGCTGCAAAAGCAGCTGGTGTTGACGTTTCAACTGAAGCAAGCAGTCAAGCCAAAACATATACTTCAGTTGATGAAGCACAAGCTGATGCTCAAACACAAGTTGATCATCTTTCTGAGGTGACAGAAGCTCAAAAACAAGTTAATGAAGAGCTTCCTCAAGCAGTTGAAGCAGCTACAAAATCAGGTGTTAAGGTTACTGTAACTGCTGGTACAAAAACCAGTGATGCTACACAAGCTCTTGAAAAACTAGCAGATCAAGTTGCTAGTTTGCAAAAAGCTCAAGATACTCAAAACACCATTAACAATTCAATGGCACAAGCTCTTGAAGAAGCTAAAAAAGCAGGTGTTACAGTCAGCACAACTGGTTCAAAATCTTATGATGATTTAGCTCAGGCTTTAGCAGATGCTCAAGCTCAAGTCACTAAACTTACTGAATTTAAAGAAACCCAAGCTAGTGTAGATAAAGCTGTTAAACAATCAGCTGATAACGCTAAAGCTTCGGGAGTAACCGTTTCGACTGGCGAAACCAAAACGTATACTTCGGTTGATGAAGCAAAAGCTGACAGCGCTAAACAGACAACTGATTTAGATCAAGCAGCTGAAACACAAAAAGAAGCTAATCAAGTCATCTCAGATTTAACGAAACAAGCGCAAGATGCTGGTTTAGACCTTACAAAAGGGGATTCAAAATCTTATACTTCAGTTGACGAAGCGAAACAAGATCTTGCTAAGCAAGAACAAGCTTTGAAAGATGCGCAAGCAGCTAAAACTAAGGCTGAAACGACTAACTCAGCTAATAAACAAGCTGCGGAAGAAGCTCAAGTGGCTGCTAACAAAGCTATTGAAGATGCTGTTTCAAAAGCTACTGCTTCTGGAACAACTGTTACAAACGCTGGTACTATTGAAACAACTGTAGAAGAAGCTCAAAAGATTGCTCAAGAGCAAGTTGCTAAAGTTAATGAAATCGCTGCTAAAAACGAGCAAATTCAAGAAGAAAATGCGGCTAAGAAGAGTGCTTACGATTCACAAAAAGCTGCTGTTGATCAAAAAAATAAAGCAGCGTTTGATCGTGTGGGCTTAAATTATACTGGTGATTATGAAACAGACAAGGCTACAGCTGATAAATTTAATGCTGATGAAATCGAAAGAGTTAAATCACAGTTTGAGAAAGCCAATGACGGTAATGTTCTCGGTGCTAATGATGGCTGGGTTCAATATGTCGGTTCAAACGGCTACACTCAATCAAATACTAGTCAATTTAAGAAAGCTCAAACAGTCAATGGTGTTGAAATTGTAGCAACTGGTTCCCTTGAACCTGGTAAAGCTACCGTTTATGTTAAAGGTGACGTTAACCAATCTCATGTGATTGCTAATATTAACTGGGGAAATGTCGCACCAGAAGGGGCTAACCTTAATAGTGATATTGGATCAGATTGGGCTGGAGCTTATGATTACAACGCAAATGGAACCACAACTCAGCTTTGGAAAGGCAAAATTTTAACTTGGTATCGTATTCCACAAGCTATCACTATGTTAGATGGTAGTGTACATGATGCTTATGTCTTATTCCACACGGATACTTCAGGTTTAGCTTCACCAGCTGATGAAGTTGTTTTTTGGAACCAAGACGGAGCAATTAATGCTGTTGATGGTTACCGTTATGGCGTCAATGATCAATCTGATGGTATCCGTACAGTCATCCGTGTTGACTCACCAGATAATAATGACAATTACCTTTGGATTTCACTTCTAGGTGATTTTGACATTGGTCAATTCTTAGAAGCAGATGGGGTCACTGTTCTTGGTATTGGTGGTGGCTTTGCGACTAACTCAGGTGTTGGTGGTAACCGAGTTGGTGTTGATGAAAATCTTGGTTTAACCTATGGGAAAAACACTACTCCAACAAGTGCCTTGACTGGATTTAACTCAGCTCCTGATGGTGTGGCTTTGATTGCTCAATATAGCAATGAATATTCTACTGTTATTAGAAACACAGCTGGCGGAAATGGTGTTGCGGTTGCTCGTACGGACTTTGGTGCTGAAGCGAAAGTTAGCATTGTGACACCACGTCATGTAAGTATTTCAAATGTAGAAGAGCCAACCTACACAGAAACCTTACCAGTTTCCGTTCAAACTGTTCATATCACAGCAGATCAAGTCACTGTTCCTACAAGTGTCACACTTCATGATGTTAACGTTCAAGCTGAAACGCATGATATCAAACTTGAAACAAAAGTAGTACCAATAACAGTTGAAACAGAAGTGACAACACCAGCCCTTTCAGCAACTGTTCATGATATTACCCTTAAAACAGCAGTTCATCCTGTTGAAGTGATTCAAAAACCAACTAATGAAAAAGCAGTTACTAATAATGACAATGTTGATATTAATGGTAAGACGGTTGCCAAAGGGTCAACGGTTAAATGGGTACTTAAAAATAGCAATCTATTAGCAGGTCGTGAAGAATTGACTGCTGTCGTGATGAATGATCCATTCCCAGCTGGTTTTGAAGTAGATAGCGAAGCGACAGCTGAGTCAAACGCTGATTATTATACTCTTAAAACTACTGAAGATGGCTCTTATCAACTCGTCGGCACAGCTAAACTGTTATCCGTTTTGAATGCTAACCGTAATCAAGACGTCGAGGTACCGGCATTTACTTTCGTTGGTAAACCACTCAATGATAAAGCCCATTATGACAATACCTTTGAGACTATCTACTCAACCGCTTCTGGCTATTATAAAGTGGTCTCAAACACACCATTCATTGATACACCAGATACGCCAAATCCAACCAAAACAGTCACAGATAAAGCTGGTAGCGATATTGATGGTAAGACTGTTTTTGATAAAGATGTAACATTCCATTTGATTACTGACTACAGTGTTTATGTTAATACGATTGTTGATGTAGACACAATGGCAAAAGCCGCTGGTATCTATGATGATACGGATGATAAGACCGTCAATCCAGATATCATTAAAGCTACTGTCACAGACAGTCAAGGTAATGATATTACAGCAAAAGGAACATTTTATGACATTGAAGCAGGGCAACCAATTCCAGCTGAACTTCAAATTTTCCTAGATGGTGCTCACTTAACACCAGATGGAGAATTTGTCGTTTGGATTCCTAACGATCTAAAAGACTACTACCAAAACTACGTTCTAAAAGGTAACAACGTAACGGTTAACCTTCCAGTTGAAGTAATTGCAGCTGCGGGTGAAAAAGCAGAAAATACCTTTGTTCAAGTGGAATTCTCTAACGGCTATCAATCAAACCTTGTCTTTGTGACGGTGCCTGATGTCTCACCAGAAAAACACGCTATCAGTAAAGATGGCACGGTTCTTGATGGTCAAGAAGTTGGACTAAATCAAGTCTTTAACTACCTTCTTGATGGTGTAACGGTTCCTAAACACCATGATACCCTATGGCAATACGAAGGTTTGGATAAACTAGATGTCGAACATGACCGCTATACAGGTAACTGGAAAGGGGTTATTACAGGAACAGAATATACGGCTAAAGAAGATATGACTTTACCGTATGATGTGACCCTTTCAGATGGTACAATGGTTAAAGCAGGTGATACCATCAAAGCAGGTTCAACGTATGCCTTTACCTTTGAGTTTGATCAAGACACAAACGATGCCTTCTTAAACAAAATCGTCAAAGTGACTTGGGACGCTGAAAAAGGCGAATGGTCTTATAGCATTGATCAGGAGTTTCTAAACTCTCTTGGTATCGAAGGAACGTTTGATGCGGACTTCTGGATCGAAGTAGAACGTATTAAAGACGGTGATGTTGAAAATACCTTCATCAACACGGTAAATGGTCGTGAATTGATTGCGAAGGTGACAACAACTACTCCTGCGCCAGAAGTGCCAGAAACACCAGTTCAAACACCAGACGAACCTGTGAAAGAAACACCTCAAACAATCACTCCAACTAAAGAAACCCCAGTTGCTAAAGCAAGTGCCCTTCCAATGACTGGTGAAAGTCAGTCGGTTGCGGCTATCCTAGCAGGCGGTTTGCTTACCCTTTGGGGCTTAGTTGGTATTCGTCGTCGAAAAGAACAATAATCTTATGTTAGATTATTAAGGACAGGCTTTTGCCTGTTCTTATCAAGCGGTTAGTCTTAACGGCTTGATAAGAGCGGGTAAGGACTGCTCTTTGTGTTAAGACTATCTAAAACCCAAAAAAATATGATAAGACGCTGATAGTCTTGACTAACCCTCGTCTAAACCTACACGCTAACGTGTAGGTTTTTATCTTAATGAAATGAATTAAAAGGAGAACTACTTATATGGAAACTGCTACTCGTGTTGTTGTTGCTTTAGGAGCTATTTTAGCTATCGTTGGTTTAGGTTGGGTGCTTACAGGAGCCTTTGATTACTTCTCAGGACGAAGAAATGGAAACCCTCAATTAATGGATCAAGGAATGACTTCTATGATCTCAGGTGGAGCGGTTGCGGTTATCTCAACAGGTGTTGCGGCAGCCATTGTTTCAGCCATGAATGCTATTACTTTTTAATCATTCTAAAGAATTGTAAATAAGATAAACGGATGTCATCTTGGCTTAGAAAATGGGATAATAGTAGGATATGAAACAGGAGTTAGGAGAGAAAAAGGATGACTGAGGAATTTGATTACGTTGCTTTTGCGAAGGAGTTTGAAGCCGCTAATGGACGACCACCATCAGCTAAAGAACTAGACGATGCCAAGTGGTCTCATTATGGGGTTAAATGGGGAACACCAGAAGAAGTACAAGCTAGACTAGAAAAGCTTGAAAACTCAAAACCTAGCTTTAGGGAGCGTTTAAGCGATCTTTTTGGCTATTTGATGAAAGGTGTTAGCTTTTTATCACGAGGCTTTTTGAGAGCCTTAATTCTATTGGTACAAACACCAGTTTATTTGACAATGTTTTTCTTTAATCTCATTAAGTCAACTATTTCAGTCTTTATTATGTGGTTTGTATCAAAATTTATGATTGTTCTCATTATTGGAGGCATTGCTGAAATCAGAGGAGACAATGAGATTACTGGGGTTTCTAAAAGCATATTCGATTTCATCCTTGGTTCGGATTTTGTATCTTCAGGAAGTCCTAATTTTTTCCCTCATCCTGTCTTAGATGCTTGGATCATAGGAATTGCTATCCTTTTCTTTGCTTTAATCACTACGTTTTCAAAAGTAGATGAAGGACGTTAAAATAGTTTTTTAAGAACCTTTCGAGGTTCTTTTCTTTTTGATTGGAAAGGAGTTGTATGAAAGATATTCTTTCAGAACTGACCAAAAGTTTAGGGAGTTATAACAAATCAGTTAACACTTCTATGACAGCTATTAATAAATCTTTGATGGCTATCGGTTATATCTTGATCTCCCTTTTATTTTTGATTGAAATGCTTTCTTGGTATCGTTTTATTCGCAATCAAGGTGGCGAGATGACTTGGAAGTTATTTCTTGAAATAGCGGTTAAATACTTTATCGCTTACTTTTTAGTCGCTCAGTCTGGCGCAATCCTAAATGCCATTATGTGGCTTACTAATGGCATTACAAAGCTAATTGGTGTTGATTTTAGAGGTGCTGGTTTTCAGTATGTTCCAATTAAAAACGGAAAATATGGAATTAGATTAATAATTGATGGTATTGGCTTTATAGTCGGTGCTGCAGCCACGCTATCAATAAAAGCAATGGTTTTGTTACGTTTTATTGAACTTTACTTCTTTAAAGCGATAGCCCCAATTATTGTTGCTTTTTGGATGAGTGATAATACCAGACACATTGCCGTTAACTTCTTAAAAACATTTGGAGCCATTGCTCTTCAAGGTGCCGTTATAGTCCTACTACTTGTTATTTGGCAAGGCTTTAGAGTTGACACAGTTCTTCAATTAGATCAGGATAGTTGGCTAGGATCGTATGCCACAGGATTTAGTTATATTGGAAAATGTGTTGTTTTCTTAATTCTTCTGTTTGGTTCGCAACGCAGGGCTAAACAATTGTTGAATGTGTCATAAGGTGACTAGAAAGGGGATACATGAATAAACTAGGCAGTGAATTTTTTAAAGCTATTGATGAGTTTGAACGAAGCGTCATCGGAGGCTTTACTTGGAGACAAATCATTATGTTACTAGGTATTGTGCTAGGTGTTGGGTTAGCGACTCTTATTTCCATGTTTAACCTACCTAGCGTTTTATTTTACCTCGTTTTAGCGTTGACGGTGCCGCCATCATTTATTTACGGCATCAAAAAAGACGAACAGATCAAAGAAGTTCTGCTGTTTAGACTAACAGTACAAGAACGTAGCTATCTAACAGAATATGAAAGTGAGGAAACAAATGGTAAATTTATTCAAGAGAAGGGTGTCCACGAATGGAACGACTTTGACTAAAGAAGATAAAGAACGTTCAAGACAACTGAGAAAAGCCCTAAAAGCAAGCACTCAAAACACGATTAAATATACTAGCTTGTTTGAAGATGGCTTGATGCACATTGCAGACGAAGAGTATTCCAAAACGTGGAGTCTTGGAGATACAAACTACCTAACGGCAGATGAAAGTGAAAAGCTAGATGTGATTGACTATTATGTGGAAGCCCTAAACGGTTTAGATAGCGAAAACACTTATCAATTGCTGATTATTAACCGTCCTGTTCCTTCAACGATGCTTAGTCAAATCACTTATAACCTAGAAGATGATGACAGGGATGTTTTTAGAAACGAATACAACGATATGATCACCTCTCGCTTTGCGACAGATCAAAATAACTTCAAGGTTGAAAAGTTCATCACGACTTCAACTTCCGCAAGGGATCGTAAGCAGGCTTACCGTAAGTTAAACGATGTTGAAAACAACTTCTCAAAGCAATTTCAGGTGATTGATATTCCCTTTAAGCCTTTAAACGGAGTCGAGCGCCTTAATATCTTTGGGGACTTGTTAAGAGACAATCCTTACTTAAACGTAGATTACAAGGATGTTCGTATTAGTGGTTTGACGACAAAATCCTTTATTGCACCCGCTCGTATGTTCTTTGAGCAAGATCAATTTAGGATTGATAAAAAATACTGTAAGATTCTTTTTGCCAGATCCTTTCCAACCTTCCTAAACGATCGCTTGATTAAATCCATTACAGATGTTGGGATTGAACTAGCTATCACGATCCACGCTAAACCCTATGATGTGGCTGAAGCGGTTAAGAAAATCAATACCGCAGAAGCAGGGGTTAAGATGGATATGATTAAATCTCAGGCACAAGCAGCACAAAGAGGGATTTCAAGCAATTTGGCTGTTTCTAGCGTGGCTAGAGCAACCGCTGAAGAAGCTGAAAAATGGAGTACAGAAATTAACGACAATGACCAGAAAATGTTTTCTGGTCTTTTTGCGGTCATGCTAAAGGCAAATACACCAGAAGAGTTGGCGGACTATACCAACCGTGTGAAGCAGGCAGGCAGAAAGCACGTAGTAGAGTTTGAAGAAGTCTATTACCATCAGGAAGAAGCGCTAAACACGGTCTTACCGATCGGGAAAACCTATCTGGATGTCAAAAGACGCTTTATGCGAGATATGACAACAACCAATATTGCAACTCAAATTCCATTTACCAATACAGATCTTCAAAGCACTAGCCCACTAGCAAATTACTATGGTCAAAATCAAATTTCAAACAACGTGATTACCTTAGATAGACAACGAGATTTAAACACCTCATCAGGAGTCATTCTAGGAACATCAGGGTCAGGAAAATCTGTTTTTGTTAAGACAAATGAAGTTATTCCAACCATTTTACGCTATCCCAATGATCGCATTATCATAGTGGATCCAGAAGATGAGTATTCGGATATTGGACGTGCCTTTGGGGCGCAAATCATTGATATTTTCTCAGGTTCTAGGACGCATCTAAACTTGATGGATCTACCAGATGAAGATCAATTGTCTATTGAAGATGCGGATCCAATTGGTCAAAAATCGTCTCTTATCATGGGGCTGTTTGAAAATATCTTACAAGAAGTTACCGATGAAGATTTCTCGATGATTGACCGTGTGACTCGTCTTTGTTATGAACAAATAGTTGATAGAACCCCAACCTTAAAAGACTGGTATAACATTTTACTAGAGCAACCAGAAGATGTGGCTCAACAGTTAGCTTTAAAATCAGAATCTTATACCAATGGATCACAAGATATTTTTGCGCATGAAACCAATGTCAATCTAAATAATCAGATTGTTATTTTCAACTTGAAAAAGCTTGACGGAAAGCTAAAACCCTTTGCTTTGATGGTCGTACAAGATTATATCTGGAATCAGGTCGTTAACAATCAAGGGAAACTAACCACTCGCATTTATTTTGATGAAATGCAAAACCAATTTCTGACCGACAACCAAGCACAATTCTTTACCAATCTATATGCTCGTGTCAGAAAATACGGGGCTATCCCAACAGGAATCACCCAAAACGTGGAAACCTTACTGGCACGAACTGAAGGACGAAAACTCCTGTCAAATAGTGAGTTTATCGTGCTGCTCAAACAAAAGAAAACAGATATTGCAGCTTTAAAAGAAACCATCTCACTAACCGATGCCTTAATTCGCTATATCGAAAAACCAAAAGCTAAAGGAACAGGTCTTATCATTGCAGGTCAAACCGTTGTTCCTTTTGAAAATCCAATCCCTAAAGACACGGAACTCTTTCGCTTAGTCGCAACAGACGCTTATCAAAGCATAGAATAGGGTTCATAGGGAGTTATTTTAGACTTTTAGAAAGGGGGTGACTTATGTCCCAAAAGGACGATCTCAGAAAACGTGTCGTCAGAAAGCGGCACATCAAAGAAAGTGTTCAGCGTCATAATCAATTGTCTGCTAGAAGGGCACAACAAGCTAGTAAAAAAGAATTTAAAGAGGCTAAAAACAACTTAAAAGAAGTAAGAACTGCCCTAAAAAAAGCAGAAAAAACTAAAGGTGAGTTTATAGATGGTGAAAAAATCGTAACGGATTTGGAAAAAGCCAAAGCCGCTAAAAAAGCTGCTAAAAAGGTTAAAAAAGAGGTGCGAAAAACCAATCCAACGATTGCTCAAAAAGCCCGTCAGACCGCTAAACGACAGGCACTAAATGCAGCCCGTGAAGTAAGAAGAACTGCTCTTTCTCAGGATGATACGCTATCTGATCTTCAAAATGCTTATTATCGTGTGAAAGACACCAAAACCGTTACGACTCAGGCTGCTAAGGTGAGCCGCAAAGGGGCAAAAGTCGCCTATCGAGGGGCTAAGGGAACGGTCAAGATTAGCCGTTACACCTACCAAAACATCAAAAAAAGTGGTCGAACCGCTGTAAAGGCGACAAGGGCAACGGCTAAAACCGCAAATACACTAGCACAAACAAGTGTTAAGGTGACAAAGCAAGTCGCTTCTTCAGCGGCAACGCTTTTCTCAAACCCTGTGACGTGGATAGTGAGCGGTGTTATTGCCTTTTTCCTCTTTATAGTGATCCTTGTATCATCTATCTTTTCAAGCAATGTCATCCAACAAGACGAGTTCTCACTCAATCAGTCTTGGCTTCATATCTCAAAGATGGATCGTGAAAAATCCTCAGATCAAGTAGAGTATTACACGGATATTGATTCTATCTTGCTTTATATGAATTTTAGGTATGGTGAATGGGAACCAGATGCTAAATGGGATGACGGAACAGGTGGTAAGATTGCAGGAACACTTGGCTTTAATCACTTTTCAGATGCGCTTGACGATATTTGGAAGGAGGAAAACAGCGATATAAACCACCTTAAAACCATGTCTGATCTCTACACCAACGGTAAAGGTTGGATCAAGTTAGACAAAGAAGAGTTAGCGGACTATAAAGAATTGCTTGATAGTCAATCGGAAACAGGGAAATACCTTGCTTATCAGGAGTTAAGCAATCCTTTTGATGCGGCAGATGATCCTAAAAGCGATAGCGATTATCTAACCATTTCAAAACGCTATGGCTATACAGATAAAGAGACCATTGATCCCACAACAACGCTTCAAGCACAGTCTGGTCAAAAACTCTATGCGGTGATGGATGGTAAAGCAACCGTCACGACTAAAGATTTAAGAGGTCAAGAAACCAAAACAAAAAACCTCATTATCTCAGATAAAGAAGCACGCTTTATCTATTATGATATTGCAAGTCTTAGGGTTAAGACAGGCGATACCATCAAATCAGGTGATGAATTAGGGGCTGTTTCTGGGAGTTCGCAAAAGATTGCTTATGCAAAAAAGTACGGAAACCTAGACAAAGACACTCCTCAATGGATCAAGGATATTACCACTAAAGAGGTCTCTTATGGCTTTAGCGAACAAACAAAGAAGAATAAGACGAATGTCTGGGTACTTGTTAACTCAGGTTTTTATTTTCCCTTTGTGACTTATACTCAAACAACAACCGTTACCCAGAGTTCGTCTGAATTAAGCGGAAAAGCCAAACAGTTCTATGACCTCATTAAGAAGTTTTATCCAAACGCAACCGATAATGGGATTGCGGCTGTTGTTGGTAATTTTGCGGTTGAGTCCTCAATCACCGCTAAACGAGCAGAAGGTGATTATTTAAGCCCTCCCGTTGGAGCGTCTGATCTCTCATGGGATGATGAAGCGTGGTTAAGTATGGGTGGAACTGTCATTTATAACGGTGGCTATCCTAATATCTTAAAACGAGGACTAGGCTTAGGGCAATGGACGGATACGTCTGACGGTGGCACAAGACACACTATGCTTTTAAACTATGCTAATGCTATTGGTAAGAAGTGGTATGACTTAGAAACACAAGTTCGCTTTATGCTAGAGGGGGATTCGCCTTACTATCAAAACATTTTAAAAGAGGTTTTAAACTCAAATAGCGATACAGACGAGTTGACGAGAACCTTCTTAACGAGATGGGAAGGGATCAATAACGGAACGCTTTCGCAGCGTCAAAGCTATGCAAAACAAGCGCTCTCTTGGTTCCATCAACCAACACTAACAGGTGGCGGAACGCTTGCTTCTTCTTGGAATTTCCCAGAAGCATATAAAGATAAGATTACAAGTATGCCAACTGGCGCAAGTATGATAACTCAGGCAGGTAGCGGCTATCCCGTTGGGCAATGCACATGGTACGCTTACAACCGCTTAGTAGAACTAGGTAAGATTACAGATCTTTCAGGAAGCTATGGTTATCTAGGAAACGGGCAAGATTGGGTGAGAAACCTAACCGCTAAAGGTTGGCACTATTCAAATACCCCGTCAGTTGGAGCCGTTTGTTCCACGGCAGGAGGCTTTGACGGTACGTTAGCCATCTATGGTCATGTCATGATTGTTGAAGCGGTTAACCCAGATGGAAGCTTCTTAGTTTCAGAATGTAACTACCTTGGCAATCAAACGCAAATTCATTGGCGAGTGTGCCGCCCCGCTAGTTACTATACCTTTGCGACTCCCTAACATAGAAAGGAAACATGATGATTGATAATCAAAAAGTGACGATGTTAAAACGTTTGCTTTTAACCCTTGGTGTGGTGCTTGCCTTTTTGATCGGCTTTGGCTTTGGTCAGATGGGGCACAAAGCACAAACGCAAGCATCAAGTACGAAAACAACGCAAAAACAAACAAAAACAGGTCGTACTTTAAACGAAAAATGGGTGAAGCAATTCTTAATTGCTTACTACACTAAAAAAGATTTGGAAGAAAACCGTAACCGATACAAAGACTACATGACGCAAGGTCTGTATCAGGCAACGATTTCCGAAGAAGAAACGGCACAAAATCAAGCCTATAAAGGCTTTGTCGTTAACTTTGTCTTTCAAGATGCTCAAATCTACATTGACCAAACCAATCATAAAGCCATCTGTGAGGTGACTTATACAAACGATTTGCTTCAAAAAAAAGATTCTGACGATGGCGCTCAAAAAGGAGTGGTCAATCATACAACGATTGAACTCACTTATTCTGATGTAGGTGGAAAATACCTAGTCAATCAAATGAGTACCTTATTATTAACCGATTCATCTGATCCAACAGCTAATCAAGAGGCTTACGGTGATGTGATGGCAAGTAATGATGAATAGGAGATAAAAGATGTTAAATCAAAGCATACTAACAGGACGCTTAACAAGAGATAACGAACTAAAAACGGTTAACGAGCGCTCAGTCGTCTCTTTCACTCTCGCATCAAGCAGAGACTACAAAAACGAAGATGGCAGCTATCCATCTGATTTTATTGATTGTGTCTTGTGGGGAAGTTCTGCGGAACATTTTGCAACCCTAACCGCAAAAGGTGATACCTTACAAGTGTCAGGACGCTTACAAACAAGAACCTATAAGGATAAAAATGAGACAAGCCATAAAGTGACGGAACTTTTGGTGGATAAATGGTATCTGGTTGCGGTTAGCCAAAAAGAAAGTAACTTCCCTGTCAAAGAAAAGACGATTGTTAAGGATAGCTTGACTAACGATAGCTTGAACCATTTAAGCCTGTAAAACTGTTTATTTAAAGGAGTAAAAGAACATGAACGAAACACTATACACAAGCGAGGTTACACAACCTCAATCCAAAAAAACACACCGCCGCCAAAAATCAACGAGCGAGCGCTTAAAAGATAAGCAAAAACAGCTTGACAAAGCGACTGAACAAGCAGCCCTTCTTCAAAAGAAGATCAAAGGACTAGAAGCTGATATTAAAGACTTAGAAACGAAGCGCCAACAAGAGATTTTAGAGGAATATGATATGAGTCTATCAGACTTAGAAGCATTTCTAAAAGCTAACAAGACAAAGATTGGAGATGATCACAATGTTTCAGGTGATTAATCTAAATCAAGAAGTTGAAAGAGAATGTCCCACACGGGCTGAGTTGATGTATTTTTTGGAAGGGGAAGAGAAACGTTGTTTATCAACGAACACTTCTGAAACCTTTCGCTTACTTCATTTTGACCGAAACGGCGAGGTACTTGAAGCTAAAGAAATCACTATTCCACCTTCTGGAGAAGATAAAGAACTAAAAGACCTACTAGCTGATTTTGGCTTTAAAAAAGGGGCTTCTTTCTGGAATCGCTTGTCGCCTCAAACTAAAACACCTAAAAAAGACACGATTTCTAACAAGGAAACAAAAGAAGAACCTAAACGAGACAAAGTATCACCAACAACCCCTCAAACGGTTAAAAAAGAGGTTGTAGCGACACCAACTACTTCTAAAAGACCATCTCTTTTAGTGTTTCTAGCCTTAATGGGAACAATACTCAGTCTAGGGTTATCTTCGTTGACTTATTATCAGGTTACTAAACTACAAGCTAATGAATCGCATAAGCAAACCCAGACAATGAATCAGGGGGCAGATGTCTTTTCTCGCTACTTTATCAGCTATTATTTTACAAATAAAGAAGCTAGTCAGGATTTTGTATCAAAGGCGGTTGATTTAAACCAGATGGATTTACCTCAAATGAGTATTGTTAGTGTTCTCCTTGAAAAAGAAGAAGTTAAAGGACAAACAGCTACCTTAACTTATGTTCTTAATTGCCGTTATGAGGACGGATCAACTGAAAACAAACGCTTAACCTTAACTGTTAAGGAAAGTAAAGATGCAAAATACGGCTATCTGGTCACTAAAGCACCAGAATTAACTGCCTATCCCTAAAAAGTAAAGGAGTCTTTATATGGATCAAGAACAAATGTTAGATCGAGGTGTCCGTGTGGCTTTAGAAACAGGAAAACAATTGTTTCACTTTTTAGCCTACACACTCGATCAGTTGGCAAAAGAAAATAAAGAGATTGTTCCAACGGGTGAGCAGTCCCTAAAAGAATTTAATAAAAGCACCTTAACGAAAGATAAGATCGACTTTCAAGAATCGGAAGTGAACTTTAAGAAATTCAAAGAGGAACTGGAAAAGTCAGGTGTTCGCTTTTCTGTTGAGAAAAACAAGGATGGGACAAGAACTGTTTGGTTTGAAGCCCCTAATCAAAAAGTGATCGCCCATGCTTTGAAAAAGACCTTAGATGAGATTGTAACCGATCCTAAAGCTGCTAAAGAAAAATACATGAAAACAGATAAGGAATTGCTTCCTAAAGAGCAGATTGAAAAAATCAAGGCAGAAAAAGCCAAAGAAAAAGGTGCTAAAGAAGCTGTTAAAAACAAGAAGAAAGGAAAAAGCCTATAATGTCTTATCAAAAAAGACCTTTCTTACCTTATTTCTTGTTAAGTCTCCTCTTAGCTTTTCTAACGCACAGGGCTTATGTTTTATATACCCTTGCCCCGAAGGCAGACTTAACCAATCTCTTTAGCCCGCTTTCTTTTGTGCTAACAAATTATGTGGAAGCGCCCTATTTTTATGTTGATGTAACCCCTTTAGCGATTTTAGCAGCCTTAGTTGGTTTTTTTATTGGAATGATATTTTACTTACAAAGAAAACCCACGGGAACTTATCGTCACGGTGAGGAAGCAGGGTCAGCTCGTTTTGCGACTGCTAACGAGTTACAAGGCTTTAAAGATCAAGAGCCTACAAACAACATGATCTTCTCTAAAAATGCGCAAATGGGGCTATTTAATAAGCGTCTCCCTTTTGAAAGGCAATTAAACAAAAACGTTTTGGTTGTGGGACTTCCAGGGGACGGTAAGACCTTTACTTACGTTAAGCCTAATTTGATGCAGATGAACTCTAGCTTTGTGGTGACAGACCCTAAAGGGATTTTGGTCAGAGAAGTTGGTAGTATGCTTGAAAAACATGGCTATCAGATCAAGGTATTTGATCTGGTGCATTTAACGAACTCAGATATGTTTAACCCTTTTTACTACATGAAGTCTGAATTAGATATTGACCGCATCACAGAAGCCATCGTTGAAGGAACTAAAAAAGGCGATCGTGAAGGGGAGGACTTTTGGAATCAAGCAAAGCTTTTGCTTAACCGTGCTTTAATTGGCTATCTCTATTTTGATAGTCAGGTACGAAACTACACCCCTAACTTATCTATGGTGTCTGACTTGCTTCGTAATATGCGGCGAACTGATGACGGGGAGCCTAGTGTCGTTGAAAAAATGTTTGATGAGTTAGAAAAAGCGATACCAGATAACTATGCTTCTAGGCAGTGGCAACTCTTTAATAGTAACTTTGAAGCTGAGACCAGAACAAGTGTTTTAGCCATCGTTGCGACTCAGTATTCTATCTTTGATCATGACGATGTGACCAAGTTAATTCAGTCTGACACAATGGAGATGGAAACATGGAACACCGAAAAAACCGCTGTTTTTGTGGCGATTTCAGAAACCAATAAAGCGTATAGCTTTCTAGCATCAACCCTCTTTACCGTTATGTTTGACCAATTAACCCATAATGCGGATGCTATCTTACAAGGTGAGCGAGACGGGTTTAGCGCTTCTGATCTTATCCATGTGCAGTTTATCTTCGATGAGTTCGCAAACGTTGGTAAGATTCCCCACTTTAACGAAGTCTTAGCGTCTATTCGTAGTCGTGAGATGTCGATTAAGATCATTATTCAAGCTATCTCTCAGTTAGATACGCTCTATGGGGATAAAGCTAGAAAATCAATGGTCAATAACTGTGCGACTTTGCTATTTCTAGGAACGAATGATGAAGATACGATGCGCTATTTCTCAATGCGAGCAGGAAAACAGACCATCACCCAAAGAAGCTATTCAGAACAAAGAGGGCAACGCATATCTGGATCAACGACTACTCAGTCTCACCAACGGGATTTGATGACTCCAGACGAGATCGCACGAATTGGTGTTGATGAGGCTTTAGTTTTCATCTCAAAACAAAACGTGTTTAAAGACAAAAAAGCGATGGTGACTGATCACCCAATGAAAACCTTCTTAGCGGATGACTCCAAAGATGACAAGTGGTACCGTTATCAGCGTTTCATGGTGGAAGATCCAGAACTCTTAAATGCGGTTCGAGATGGTAAGATCAAAAAAGAAAATATTTGGTTCCCTAATATGCATGACTTTGACGAGTATGTGAAAGCAAATACTCCTAAAAAAGAGGAAACCCCAACAAAAGAAACCCCTAAAGAAACTAAAGAAGAAGCCCCAGAAACCCCTCAAATGGTGGCGGGAGAAGTTGTTTATGAGCAAGTGCCTGCTTTTATACTAGAAGAGGTAAGCAAGAAGCAAGAGAACGCAGATTTTGAAGGAGATGCGACCTTTGAAGTACCAGATGATGAGGAAGAGGAAAATGAATATTATGGTGAAGTCTAGGATAAAATAGGGTATAATAGCCACGGGAGGAGATTTATATGACTAAACAAAGCCCGTTTTTTAAAACACTAGGGATTTCCGAAGAGGAACTCTTAACCTACCTAAAAGATCATCCAGACGATCCATTGGTCACAAAGTTAGAACAACTATTAGTTGATCTATCAGACGAAGAGATAAAGTAAGCTACATCGTTAAGGTGTAGCTTTTTTTAGTAGAAAGGAAGTGCTGCTATTTGAAATACTTATTACTAGCAGAAAAACCAGATCAAGCTAAAAAATATGCGCAAGCTTTGGGAAAAGCGTCTGTCAAAGACGGTGTTTATCGTGTACAGTCATCGGTATTAGGTGAAGAAGTGCTTGTTGCACCAGCTGTTGGGCATTTGGTAGAGCGAGTCAATCCTTATGCTAACTTTGAAAACTGGGATATGGCTAATCTACCCGCCCTACCTGATAGCTTTTCTTATGAGCCTAAAAAAGAGACCATAAAGCGCTTTAGAGCCATTAAACAAGCCGTAAAAGAAGTAGATGCTATTATCATTGGAACTGACCCTGACCGTGAGGGAGAAGCGATTGCTTATCGCATTTTAGAGTTGATTCCAAATGGTTTAAAGAAGATTAAGTACCGTCTTTGGGCAAACTCCTTGACGAAAAAGGGACTAGAGAAGGCTTTTACATCTCTTAGACAACCTAGTGAGTCCATCAATTATTTTCATGAAGCCGATGCAAGAAGCGATGCGGACTGGCTAGTAGGCTTTAACCTTAGCCCTTTTGTGACGATTAAGATGAAAGAAGCAGGGCTTTTAGATAAGAAAGAGCCTTCTATGTCAGTTGGTCGGGTTCAAACCCCAATCGTGAGTCTTATCGTAAGAAATGATGAAGCGATTGCAGGCTTTACCCCAAGCCCTTATTGGCAAATTAAAGTGATTGATTCGCTTAATCAAGTGATCTTCTCTAACGAGACAAAGTACGAGACAAAAGAGGCTGCTAAAGAAGTGCTTGATCGCCTAAAAAGCAATGCTACCGTTAAACGGGTTGTGAGTGAAGAAAAGGCACAAGAAGCCCCAAAACTATATAACCTAACGAATTTACAATCAGAAATGAGTAAGCAGTATCATTTTGATGCGACAAAAACAAAAGAGTTAGTCCAAAGCCTTTATCAAAAGGGCTTTTTATCTTATCCAAGAACAGATTCTACTTTAATTACCACAAATGAGTTTAGCTATCTGTTAGAACATATTGACGATTACCAACGGCTTATTAAGCAGTCGTTTGAGACTCCTAACCGCACACCTCGCAAGGCTTATGTGAATAATCAAAAAGTGGTAGAACACTATGCCATTATTCCAACTGAAAACATTCCAGATTTAGAAAGCTTTAGCGAGGATGAAAAGCTGCTTTATCAAAAGGTTGTCTTTAGAACCTTGCTTATGTTTACCCCTGATTATCGTTACCAATCAACGAGCGTCATTTTAGACAATCAAGGACTTGAATTTAAAGCTAGTGGAGCGGTAACTAAAGAAAAGGGGTGGCGAGCCTACTTAGCGGTTAACAAAGAAGATAAAGAACTCCCAGACTATAAAGAAGGAGAAGAACTAGAGGTGCTTAGTCAGCTTGAAGAAGAGATGACTAAACCACCAACTCGCATTACTGAGCAAATTCTGCTCAAAAAACTCTTGCCCAAATACAATCTAGGGACTTCAGCGACTCGTGATGCCATGATTGATTTGATTCAAGATAAGGGCTATGTGACTAAAAATAAAAAGACAGGTCAGTTCTTCCCGACTGAGCGAGGAAAACAACTGATTCATTACCTTGATAGACTAGAGATCGCTTATACCAATCCTGAAACAACTGGTAAATGGGAAGAAGTCTTATCCCAGATTGGGCAAGGAAAGATTGATAAAGAAGCCTTTGTCAATAAAATTAAGTGGGCAGTCACGAAACAAATTGAAAAAGGACAACAGCTTTAAAAGCGCTGCTATTTAACAAATAGTGGCGCTTTTTTTGTTAGAAGGAGGTAGAGCCTATGGAAGAAATACAGGATGTCTTGTCTAAACGCAATCAAGAGCGAAGGCAAAAACTAATTGGTATGGATATTGTAGCCGTTGCCTACTCTTTAGGAATGACTTTAAAAGAAGGCTCAAGCGGTAGCTATTATTGGGATGAACATGATAGCTTTCATATCTATCCCAAAACCAACACCTTTCGTTGGTGGTCAAGAGGGGTTGGAACAAACACAATTGATCTCGTTCAAGTCGTCAAAGAAGAACTAACAGGTCAAAAACCATCGTTTCTGGAAGTTGCTTCTTTTCTTGAAACAGGGAAGTTCGATCATGTAAGCATCCAACCAATCATCAAAGAACCCTTTAAATACTACCTAGAACGCTTTGAACAACCTAGCTTTGATGTTGCTAGACAATATTTGAGAGAAGAGCGAGGGTTATCTGATGAAACGATTGATACGTTTCTAGCTTCTAAAAACATGGCACTCATAACCTATAAGACAGGTGGTCAGATAGAACCCGTTATTGTCTTTAAGAGCCGTGATGAGACAGGGAAGATGATTGGGGCGAATTTGCAAGGGATCGTTGAAAATAGAGACAAATACCCAAAATACGGACGACTAAAGCAAGTCATGAAAAATTCTGATGGTCTGGCAGGCTTTAGCTTTGATATTGGTCAGCCAAAACGCTTAATCTTTACAGAAGCGGCAATTGATCTCATGTCCTATTACGAACTACACAAAGACGATCTACAAGATGTCCGCTTGGTGTCGCTAGGAGGAGTGAAAAAGAGTATTGTCAGCCGCTATGTGGCGGATATGTTATCAGATGGGAAATATTCTCAAATGAGGTCAGCTGAACAGACTAAAGGGGCTTTAGATGTCATCAATCAGACAACAAACCTATTACAAGAGCGTCCAAACCTCATAACGTTAGCGGTTGATAATGACAAAGCAGGACGCGATTTTATTGCTCAATTTCATGAGGCAAACATACCCATAGTGATCGATCTACCACCTTTAAACAATGACAGTTCCAAAATGGACTGGAACGATTACTTAAAACTGCTAAAAAAGAAAGGATACAAAAACATGAACCAAAATAACTTAGAGGAGTTTCAAACTCCTTTTTTTAATGCCGAAACATTAGATCGATATGTAGAAGATGTTGCTCAGTATTATACAGATGATATTGAAACAGCCGAATACCTCTTTCCAGATGGACGTCTCGTTAGTTCGATGGAGGAAGGGGTTCGAGGAGATGACCATAGAGCCATTAGAAGCTATTTTGATGCGATGGACGCTCAAGAATTAGATATTTTTGATGAACACCCAGACGACTTCTGGAACTTCGTCCATAATGGTATCGGTGCTGTTCGCTTAGTTCCTGAAACAAGTATGGCTTTGATAGCCCAAAACCAACAACTAACTCCTGAACAAGAAGCGGTGCTAGAAGATAGCGGCTTTGAACTTGAAGCCTACCATGAAGGAAGAGTTATTACACCAGATTATTTGGAATCTTTAGGTATTAGAAGTAATCTCTTAAGTCAAGCAGATGCCGCTCAAAGTCAAGTAGCTATTTCTGATATTCAAGAGCAGCTATCTTTTGAAGGGGATTTAGAAGGTAGTGTTGAAAGCGATGATCAAGTCATCTACACCAACACCGTTCGTTTTGACCAGAATCATGACCTTGTTTTAACGGTTTATAGTCCCGATGAGGTGGAAAATCTATCTGATGTTAATGCTGCATGGACGCTTGAAGTCCTAAAAGAAGGGCAATTTGAGGGCTTTTTGGCTTATGGTGAGGATTGGGGAAATGACTTTTCTATTGAAGAAGAACTAACCCATCTAGAACAATGGATAGCTAATAACCAAGTTACAGAGCGTCTTTATCCTAAAGAAGAAGTAGAAGAGTTTCTAAAAGCTTTCACGTCTGAAAATGATAATAAAAAAACTCCTGAAAGCCTTCAGGAGATACTATCATCACGTTTAGAGCAACAAGAAAAGACCCTTAGCCAAAGCCAAGAGTCTAACACTGGGGGCGAACGTTTTAATCGCAATTCCAGTTTTTTAGGAGAAGATTCTCCAAGGACAGCACCGAAGCCTGTTGGGGATGAAACCCAACCTGATTTTCCTACCAATGTTCATTTTAATTTTAGCATTGATAGATCTAAAAAGTCAACTGTTGGACTTCGTAATGGCTATGAATATGTAGATAATAAGCAGTTGAGGCAATTAAACTTATTTGCGGATGATATGAAAAAATCTGCTAATTGGTACTTAGATAATATTTCAGATAGTCAGATTACTTATTTTTATCAAGATGGCAACGATGTATCATCTTTAAGAGTACAATTTGAAAAGAAAAATTGGATGCACTTGACTGGTGTAGCCCCTGTTTATTCAAATTGGGTTGATACACTATCTGAAAGTTTTATAGATGATGTGGCCAAAGGTCACGGAGAATTTGCTAATTTAAGCATGGGACGTGGGGCTATGGAAAAATTGCAAGTGTTACCAATGCTTCCTGAAATTCTTGAAACAGATTCATTTGTATTCGATGACTTATCTTCAGTTCAGAAATTTCAACGTTTGGATGCACAACAAGCCATCAGGACAGACAACGAGCAGCTTATTCTAGCATTTAAAATGGAGGGTGATGCGCTACACCCAGCAACTCTTTTAAAACCTAGCAAAAAGCTGAATATTACTCTTGATAAGCTAAATCAAGAAAAAACGATTCTAGGAGTCATTATAGAAAAGGATAGTCAGGTTAAAGTTCATCGTGTTAATGACAAGTATGTCAAAGATGGTGGTGCAGAGATGAAGGCTATTGTCGAAAAGAAGCAATTTGAAGAACTGGATCACGTTAAGGCTAATACCCCAGATTTTAAGTGGGTAGTCGAATTTAACGAAACAAGTTCTGAAGCTATTTCTATTCCTAATCTTAAAGGTCAAGAACTAACAAAAGACTTACTAGAGACTCTTAAACAATATGATGATCGTATCCATTTATCAGCGTTTAAAGGTTACTTTAAAGTTTATTTTGATAAGGTGCAAGATGGAAAAGTTGTTCCAAATGCGGGCGAGCGTCTCGATATTGGCGATGGTGTCGAGGCAAACCGTTTGGTTTACGAAAGACTAGAAGAAGGTCTGCGTCAAGAACAAGTAGTGAACACTCCAGAAGGTAAAGTCACCGCTCGAGATTTTACAAAAGTTTTAGATTCAGTTTATCATCTAGGCGCTCAAATTGGTAAGGACAATCGTGCTAACATTCCAAAAGAATTTCATCCCGCTTGGGACAAGTATTATGAGTATGAGAAAGCTTATGATGGTGATTTTGATAGAATTGTTAAAGCCGCAAGATATGATGATCTCTTGGATGAAAGTTCTGACTTTTACAAAACGGATTGGCTTAGAAAAATACAAGAAGCTAATCAAAAACAAAAAGATTCTGACGGTGATGGCTTAACAGACGAAGAAGAAGTTGCACTAGGGACAAATCCTTATAGTCCTGATACGGACGGTGACGGTGTTTCAGATGGTGTTGAAAGAGGCAGTGGAACAGATGCGACTAACCCATCAGATAACCCTGCGAATAAACAAGAAGAGATGCAAAAGCGAGATCTCGCTTTGTCAAAAATGATCAAAGCTAGAGATACTGCTGCGCTTAATGCTCATTTACAAGAAGGTATTAAAGATTATTTTGATAGTCAGACTTATCAGAATTATCTAGAAGGGATGTCGCACTTCAATAACTATTCCGCAAGAAATATTCGCTTGATTCAAGCACAGTTACAAGGGGCGACAATGGTTGCTTCTTCTACTGAGTGGAAAAAAAGAAATGGTCATGTGAAAGCTGGTGAGAAAGCCTTATACATTCAAGCACCCGTAAATGTGATTAAAAAAGGAGAAGATGGCAAACCAATCATCAATAAAGAAACAGGTAAGAAAGAAATGATCACCTATTTTAAACCTGTTTCCGTTTTTGATGTTAGTCAAATTCAAGCCTTTGAAGGCAAAGAACTTCAGCTTCCGAAAGCTTCTGAAGCTATTCCAGAACAGCTAACAAAAGAATATTACCAAAATGTTTATCGTGCGTTAAGAGATGTTTCTCAAAGAGAAAACGGCGTTCCTATTCGTTTTAGAGATGTAGATTATGACGGTTTGTATGACTTAAAAACGAATGAGATTATTATCAAAAAAGGAATGTCTTACGAAAAAACGCTTGCTACACTTATTCATGAAATAGCGCATTCTGAATTGCACAATAAGAAGAGTTTGACAGAACGTTTTGATAATCAATTGACGTTGAGTTCAGAAGAACTTCAAGCAGAATCTATTGCTTACGTTGTAGCCAATCACCTTGGCTTTGACACGAGAGAAGAAACCTTTGCTTACTTAGCGTCTTGGTCACAAGAAAAAGATGGCTTACAAAATCTAACGGCACAACTTGAAATTGTTCAAGAAGAGGCAGGCTCTTTGATGAAACGTATTGATAAGCATTTAGAAAAGTATCAAGCTGTAACTGTTTCAGATAAGAAAGAGTTGACCCAACACCAGAGACGAGAAATGGAAAAAGCTAAAAATCCATTCTATCAAAGTTTGCAAAAAGCAAAAGAGGGAACAACCACTAATCAGAAAAACGTAGGAAACGATAAGGACGATGATCTAAAAAAAGGAAACAGACCTACAATGCCGTAAACGGAAATTGGCAGAGTAGGTCAAAACAAAAATCAATGACAAAAGGAGTAACGACAAATGTTAACAGAAGAAATGAAGATGACAACTGAATCAATACTAATGAGTTATTACTTTGAAATGAGCGAATGGCTTATGGGAAATAAAGTAGTGAATACCGATATTCTTCAAAAGTCAAAAGCGGATATGCTAGAACTCTTAAAAGAAGATTTGGAACAACTCGAAAAAACAACAGACAATGAGTATGTTAATGACTTACAAACAGCTATTGATACGCTTGAAGAAGTGACAGAAGAACAATATCAAATGGTCAAAATGGCAATTTCCTCTTGGGAGCCAGTAAGCGAAAATTAAAGATGCAACAAGTGAAGAATGCGGACAAATGAATGTGTCTGTTTTTCTCTTTGTGCAATTTGTCAAAATGCAATTTTTAAAAAGATGCAACTTTTTAAAATTGCATCAAGGCACGAAGTGCGAATAAGGGGATTGGGGATTTCCCCAAAAGTATAAAAAGTTAAAAGTCTATTTTTGGAGCAGCGCTTCAAATAGGCTTTTTTGCTTTTTATTTTCGCAAGTGTACGGACACTTGCTAATCTTGCCAGAGTAAAGAAGCCCCTCCCCCTGAGGGCTGCAATATTCTCTTATTTTAACGTATTTTTAGGAAGGGACTATCAGATAATTATGGTAAATCGAAAACGTGTTAATCGCTTTGAGTTTAGAGCAGACGATAAAGAAGCAGCAAATTTGAGACGGCGTATCAGTTTATCAAATAAAGAAACGTTTCAAGCTTATGCTCATCAGATGTTATTAAATGGAAAAATTGAAACTTACGATTATTCAGAATTGCAACAGTTGCGAATAGAAGTTAATCGGATTGGTCAAAATGTCAATCAGTTGATCCGTTATGTCAACACATTTGGTGATTTAGATAAGGAGTTGCTTGTTGCTTTGCAAGCAGAAATCAAAAAGATGACAAAGCTTATTACAAAAGAATTTAAAACGAAAGGAAAGGCAACATTAAATGGTCGTGACGAAGGTTCTTCAAATTAAAACAGGTCGAAATTTAAAACGTGCTATTGAATACATTACACGGGATAAAGCAACGTTAAAATTAGCTACGGAACATTTAGCAGGAGATGAACACTATTCTTATGAAATAGTAAATGGTCAAGTCATGAAACGTTTGGTCTCTGGTCACGATTTAACAAACGTTTCTGATCCACAGATTATCTATGATGATTTTGTTTTGTTAAAAGAGTCAGTAGATGCTTTATACAATAATGACACATGGTCAGATTTGAAAAACGATAAACGTGTTTTAGCGCATCACATTATCCAATCGTTTTCTCCCGAAGATAACTTAACACCAGAACAGGTAAACGAAATTGGAAGAAAGACAGCGCTTGAATTAACAGGGGGAAACTATCAGTTTGTTGTTGCAACTCACATGGATAAAGGTCACTTGCATAACCATATTATTTTTAACACAACCAACGAAGTGACTTTAAAAAAATTCCGTTGGCAAAAAAATACGGCTCGCAACCTCTTTCAAATTTCAAATAAGCATGCGGAATTATATGGTGCTAAAATTTTAGAGCCAAAACTGAGAAACTCTTATACGCAATATTCGGCTTGGCGGCGAAAAAACAATTATAGATTTGAGATTAAAGAGCGTTTGAACTTTTTGATCAAACACTCGTTAAATATCAGAGACTTTTTACAAAAAGCAAAAGCTTTAGCCTTACAAGTTGATACAAGCGGCAAATATGTCAAATACAAGTTAAGTGATCAACCACAAGAGCGTCCTGTTCGAGATCGTACCTTATCTAAAAAAGGAAAATACTCTTTAGATAAAATCAAAGAACAAATAGCAGTCAATGAAGTTGTTTATGATTTAAGCGTCATTAAAGAGAAGTACGAAGAGGAAAAAGCTGAAAAACAAAATGACTTTGAGATGCGTATCAACATTGAACCTTGGCAGATTAAACATCTGACGAGTCAATCTATTCATGTCCCAATCACTTTTGGCTTAGATCGAAAAGGAACGGTTTCTATTCCTGCTCGCATGATAGATCAAAATGAGGATGGAACGTTTACAGCTTTTGTTAAGAAGAATGATTTCTTCTATTTTTTAAATGCGGATCATTCGGAACAAAATAGATACATCAAAGGGACAACTTTAATAAAACAACTATCAGCACAAAATGGCGAATTAATTTTAACGAAAAACAAAGATATTGCGACTTTGAATAAGCTAGTAGATGAATATAACTTCTTAGCTATTAACAACGTTACGAACTCTAAACAGTTTGAAGCATTGCAAAATCAGTTTTTGGAACAATTGGATAAAACGGATCAGACGCTAGAAAGCTTAGATAACAAAATGACTTATCTAAATAAGTTGACGGGTGCTTTATCTGATTATCAGAATAACATTGTCCCATCGTCTTTGAGTCTGGAACTCTTGGAAAAAAGTAAAATGGATAAGAATACAAAACTAGAAGATTTGCAAAAAGAGATCAAAGAGTTACAAATAGAACGTGATGCGCTGAAAGAGCATCGTGATCAGATTGTAAGCGACTATGACTTTGCCAAAGAAATAAAACAAACGCACGAGAAACGCAAAGGAAAAACATTGTAAAAAGTAAAAAAGAAAAAACTTGACAGATTTCAACTTCAAGTTTTTTATGATTTAGTCGTGCAAGATCTTATGCAAGATGAGACCTGCAACAACACTACATAAGATTTGTAGTATGTAATGCAAAACAATCATACAATATCTCCTTTTATTATTTTTTATAATGTGATGATACATAAGATCTGAAAAAAAACAAGGATTTATTTAAAAATTGAGACTAACAAAAAGATATTGATAACGGTCATAAAAATGGGTTCCGTAAAACTTGAAAAAACAATGTCTTTTTGCTATAATATGTCTTGAAGATAGAATTTAAGGAGAAAATTTATGCACGGTGGTACAAGAAAAGGAGCAGGTAGAAAAGTAAATGCCAACAAAAAGAAAGCTGTCACTATCTATTTGGATGATATGGAGATTGATGCAATTGAGAATATTCCTTTACCAACGCAAAAGAATTTTTCTCAAAAATGCCGTGAATTAATCACAATAGGAATCAAGGAAGTTGCCAATCATCTTGAGGATAATGAACATAGCGTTAAATTTATTGACCTTTTTAGCGGATTAGGGGGTATAAGACTGGGTTTTGAGCAGGCTTTAGCAGAACACGGTTTAGTAGGTAAATGTGTGTTCTCAAGTGATATTAAACCTGCAGCCATAAAGGCTTATCACAAAAATTTCAATCATAATCCCAAATGTGATATTACAAAGGTTAGCCCTGCAAGTATTCCTAATTTTGATTTTCTACTGGCTGGATTTCCTTGCCAAGCATTCTCTCAAGCAGGACTAGGGTTAGGATTTCAAGATACAAGAGGAACGTTATTTTTTGACATAGCAAAAATCTTGATGGAAAAAAAACCTTTAGGTTTCGTACTTGAAAATGTGGAAGGGCTAGTTAGTCATGATAAAGGAAAAACATTTAAAGTTATCATAACTACCCTTCAAGAACTGGGGTATCACATTCAATATAAAGTCTTAAATGGAAAAGATTTTGGTTTGGCGCAATCAAGAAACCGTATCTACATCATTGGGTATAAAAATACTGCCTTGCCTGAGTTAGATCAATTCAATTATAGTTACTCAACCCTAAAAGATGTCATTGAGTATAATGTCCCACCTATTGAAACTGATTTTACTAAAAAACTTCTCAGTCACTATTCTATTCAAGATATTTATGGAAAAGCTATAAAAGATAAACGTGGTGGGAAAAATAATATTCACAGTTGGGATATTGGACTTAAAGGAGAAGTCACCGCAGAACAAACAGAATTGTTAGATTTACTTCTTAGACAACGTCGGAACAAAAAATGGGCTGAGATTATAGGTATAGATTGGATGGATGGTATGCCTCTTACTAAAGAAATGATTTCTACATTTTATGATGATCCAAACCTGTCTGAAATGCTCGAAGATCTTGTAAGCAAAGGATATCTTACGTTTGAATATCCTAAGAAAAAAGTCGGAAATAAAAGAGTCCCTGATGAGACTCTAGAAAAGGGATATAATATTGTAACAGGAAAATTATCTTTTGAATTCACAAAAATTTTATCTCCTGATGATGTCACACCAACTCTCGTAGCAACGGATGTCAGCAGATTGGCTGTTCCTGTTAATAATGGAATTAGAAAACTTACGGTCAAAGAGGGCTTGCGTTTATTTGGCTTTCCTGATAACTATGATTTATCACATCTTAGCGAAGCAGAAGCTTTTGATTTATTAGGCAATACTGTCTGTGTGCCTGTCATTAAAGCTGTATCTAGTAAGCTGCTAAAAAACCATCTTGATTTTATTCAAGAAAATAAAACACGTTAATAAATTAATAATCTGATACCTTTCGCTTCCAATCTTCAGCTGTGAAATCAAATACCGAACTAGGGTATAGTTTGAATGTCTTATAAACCGCTTCTATAAATTCTTCACGACTTTTGAAACTTTCTTTTCGATGAAAAGAACAAGGTCTAATGGCATAGGGAGCATTTCGTTTCACCTGTAAGCCAATCGGATATTTTTGTGATTCGTTTGTAATCTCCCAAATTCTTTTAAGATAGACTTTTTCAACAGTAAATCCTTTTGAAAAGCCATCATTTGCAGGTTTATATCCAAGAATGATGAAATAGGCGTTCAATTTATTTGGACTTTTATAGGTTTGATTGATAAAACTGTGAAAATTAGCAATATCAAACGCTGGAGGGTTATTGTAACTCCATGCCTTAACTTCAACATCATACTGTTTACCATCAAAATTTGCTACGAAATCAGGAAACTCTTGGGTGTGTTCTCCAGCTTTTATATCCACATTAAGATAAGTAAACCAACTTGGCAACCACTCTTGGAGTGAATTTCCTATAATATCGTTACCAGAATAAACAATAGGATGGTTTGCAAAATTTATTGTAATATTTCCTTGCTTACCTTCCAGCTGTTTTTTAGTGTACTGAAACAACTCTTCAATAGAATTAATTCTGACCATACCTTTATCTCCTTATATGTATTCAACTTTCATTATACCATAACGAACACTTTATAAACATAGTAGTAAAATCTGCTTCAAAAGTTATGGGAACAAAACAAAATCTTGTAGATAAAACGAAAAATACACTCACATTTGATAGAGTGTATTTTTTTAGCGATAATGATATATTGATAAATATTATTATAAAAACACTATTTAAATATCTATTTTTATATTGATATTTATGCCTATAAATAGTATAATAGATGTAGATAAGAAAAGAGGAAATACTATGAAATTAATGAGTTTTGTCGCTATTAAAGGGGGTGTTGGTAAAACAACCCTAGCTTTATTAAACGGTCAGTATTTAGCTAGTAAAGGGCACAAAGTCTTATTCATTGATCTTGATCATCAATGCAATTTGACACATTTCTATGATATATATGAAAATTCAGGAACGGTCTCAAATATTTTTACGGGTTCTGGTGATGTCTCTATTACTCATGTTGCTGATGGGATTGACTTGATTTCAGGTTCTATGCGACTAGATGAAGCAGAAAGACGCTTAGAAACGAATTCTAACAAGAATATGTTCCTGTACGATTGGTTAGGAGATAACGTTGAAGCAAAGCATCTTGATCAATACGATTATGTTATTTTGGATTGCAGACCAGATTTTGGTATAGCGACAAGAAATGCTATTGCTGTTAGTCATGTGTTGTTTAGTCCAGTTACTCCAAGCGACTTTGCTTTTGAAGCTAAAGAGAATTTGGAAATTCGTTTAGAAGATTACCGCAAGACTGAGATTATCAGACCAAGCCGTGAATCCTTAATCACCGCTCAACTCTATTTTCTACCGAATATGATCAAGCATAATACAAACAAGTCAAAAGAGTTGTTAGCAGCTTTAAAAGATGACAAAACAGTTATTGGTCAAGTTCCTCACAAAGAATTGTTCAATCGTGCCTCAAAAGATATGACTATTATTGGTATGATGAATGATCCTGTACTCAGAAGAGAACATAAAGCATTCTTTGATACTTTGGAAGATACTTTAAGTGTCATGCAAGAAGTAGTAGATGAATCATGATTATAAACATTATTAAAATAAACATTTAAATAAATATAATAATAAATATTAAAAGAGGTAAAGTCATGGCTTTTGAAGTAAAAAAAGAAAAATTGAATCAGGTTCTTCAAGAAAATTTATCAGAAGCACCATCACGAAAACGACAAAGAAGAGTAGGTCGTCCTGCGGGAAAATCGAAGTTCCCTTATCAGTTCACTTTAAAACCCGATAATCGGGAGAAGTTAGATGCAATTGCAAGAGAGAATGGTTTCAATAGCGCTTCAGCCTTTCTCGATGATTGGATTGAAAAATATTAGTATTTAAAACACTATATAAATAACTATAAAAAGCATTATATAAATAGATATAAAAACAATGTCGAGGTTAACAATGCCGATAGACCCATTTCAGAAACAACCTAATAGAATTGGTGAATTAATTGATAGTAGTCCTAAAACGCTTAGGCAAATCAGCGAAGAAGTAAGTATTAATTACGAAACACTTTCAGCTTACAAAAGACAAGTTAGATACCCTAAAAAGAAAAATGCTCAGAAGCTTGCAGATTATTTTGGGGTATCTGTTCTCTATTTGTTAGGTTTGAATGATGATCTTGTTTTAAATGATCCTAGCGAGAGCAGCCCGACTTCTCACGAATTGAAGATTGAAAATAGACTAAAAGAACTACGAAAAAAGAAAGGAGTAAGTCAAGCGAAAGTCGCAAAAATTATCAATACAAATCAATCTCAATATGGAAAATATGAAAATGGGAAAACAAAACTCAGTTTGGAAAAGTCTAAAAGATTAGCTGATTATTTTGGAGTATCTGTTCCATACTTACTTGGTTTAGATGACAATCCCGAACGAAGCAGTTCTACTGAAGATGACTTTTCTAAAACCCTTGCCAGATTTTTAAATAATAGTTCTCTCGCTAGTAAAAAAATTGATGATTCGACACCTTTCAAAGATGATGTGTCTAGTTTGCTTAATATTAGTAAAACGGGGCTTTTGGAAAGTTATATTGACTTTTTGACAAAAGAGAAAAATTACCATCCTGTTGTTGTCAAAGCGTTTAAACAATTTTTGAAACAACAATCAGAAGAAGTCTTTCCTTATTTGTTAAATAGTAGTGATTATTCAATGTCACCTTATCATTATATTTGGGAAGAGTGGGAAAATTTTAAATAATACAATCGATATAAATAACTATAATAATCATTATATAAATGGTTATTATAATAATGATTGAAAATAAAGAGGGGAGGGAGATATTTGACTAAACGAAAACTAGGACAAAGGTTACGAACGCTTTTTCTAGCATTTGTTATCTTACTAGGAATAGCCCTTATTTTTAATAAGCCAATTCGTAATATGATAATAGCATGGAACACGAATCAGTATCAGGTCTCTCACGTTTCTAAAAAGACGATAGACAAGAATAAATCTGCGACTGTTAGCTATGATTTTGATGCTATTGAGCCTATTTCCACCGAATCCATATTAAAAGCACAAACAGAAAGCGCCAATCTACCTGTTATTGGTGGTATTGCCATACCAGATCTAGGTATCAATCTTCCTGTTTTCAAGGGCTTAGGAAATACAGAATTATCTTACGGAGCAGGAACGATGAAAGAAAATCAGGTTATGGGTGGAGACAATAACTATGCACTTGCAAGCCATCATGTTTTTGGACTTACAGGTTCATCAAAGATGCTCTTCTCACCTTTAGAACAAGCTAAAGATGGGATGCTTGTTTATCTAACGGATAAAGAGAAGATCTACACTTACGTTATTAACTCAGTAGAACAGGTTATGCCAGAAGATGTGGCAGTTATTGATGATACTGACGGACAAAAAGAACTAACTCTGGTCACCTGTACAGATGCAGCAGCTAGTTCTAGAATTATTGTTAAAGCTATCTATCAGTTAGAAGTTCCTTTTGATGATGCTTCTGAGCAAGTATTAAAAGCCTTTAGTGCTTCATACAATGTCATTTCATGATGAATCGTAAACCTCTGACAAGAGGTTTTTTTGCTGCTCACTAAACTTTCAAACAGCCAAAAAAGTTGAAACTTCCTTGTTGGATTTATAGAATGGGACAATAATCATTTTTGATGGGTGAAAGGTGTCTTTTATGAATCTCTTTAAAGACAGTGATATGAAAGAGTTGCTGATGGAGAATAACGTTAAAAGCTTTATCGGCTTTATAAAAAAATATGATGAGCAGATGGTTCCAGTCATGAAAGCAAAAGGTTATACTTGTGTTCACTCTATGGAGCGTACAGTTGCTTTTACTTTTGGGGAGTTTACTTTCAGAAGGAGACGTTGGAAAAAAGGCAATGATTGGGTTATTCCTGTTGATGAGCGTTTAGGATTGCAAAAGAACGTGCGCTTTTCTTTGGAATTAATGTATCAGATCGCTAGACTAGCTACCATGATGTCTTATGACAAGGTTGTTCATGTGATTGAGATGCTTTATAGTGTTTCAATCACAAAGCCAACAGTCGTGAAGGCTGTTAAGCTTGGCACACAACTTTTGAAGGAGCAAGCAGAATACCATTATTTTAAGGATGCTGACAAAATCCGCAAAGAAAAAGTAGATATTATTTACCTTGAAGGTGATGGTGTGATGGTTAAGGCTAGGGAAGGAAAAAGGGATAATAGCCGATTTGATTTGTCACATTTTGTCGTCCACACAGGCAGACGGCAGGTTGGAAGTAAGCGCTTTGAATTGCAAAATAAAAAAGAGTTTATCGCTCTTAGTAATCGAGCAGTCCGTGATCAGGTATTAAACTATCTCTACCAGACCTATGAAATTAGTCCAGAAACTATTTTGATCACCAACTCAGATGGCGGTCACGGTTATACTCCTTATGTGTTTAAGGAAATTGCTAAAGCCCTTAATGTTAAGTCTCATGAGCATTTTATAGACGCTTACCATGTCAATAAGGCAATCACAAGCTTTTTTAAACCTTATTCGGAAGAGGTACTTTCATTAGCACAACAAGCTATTTATAAAAACGACAAACAAGCTTTCCGTACGGCTTTAGACACGACAGAAAGCTTGCTGCTAACAGACGAAGAAAAGGAAAATTTTCAACTTTTCAAAAAAAGATGGTTGTACCATTTTCACTATACAAAACCCGCAAAGCTGCGAGGCTTGCCCAAAGGTGGGATTGGTATCATGGAAAGCCAACACCGCAAAGTAACCTACCGAATGAAAAATCGTGGTATGTATTGGACGATGGCAGGTGCGGAGACTATGAGTCAAATGATCTTGTTAGATTACGAGAAAAAATTATATGACTTGTTTTTGGGGGATTGGCGAAAAGACTATATAAAAAGATACAGCCCAATGAATACTCTTTCAGGCGCTAAATGGCTAAGAAAAGGGGCAGAAACTCCTGCAATCCATAAAGTTAAACTAAATCTTTACACCAAGCTAAGAGACCTATAATGACGGCTTTTGTAGGTGTTTTTTTAGCGTACATTTTTTACTTAAAATAGACTGAAAATCAAGCAAAAAACTTGACTTTTGAAAATGAGAATAGTATAATTAATTTATATTAATGAGAAACAAAACAAAAAAAGAGTGCATGGACTCCGCTCAGCCATACACTCCAACCGATTAAGAACTGCTATTTCTTAATCAGTCTAAATTAAGAATACAGGATTATATCCATTCTGTCAAGACTGAGCAAGAAATTTGTTCAGTCTTTTTTGATAAAATGTGTTAGCTTCTGGTTTTTTGGCTAAAATATCCCTTCTAAAAAATTCTACCACATACACTTCTAGATAAATCTCTTGCACATTCTAGGATAATATAGTATAATTATTTATTGTGAGTATGCCTCACTTACTCGTGTCCAAGGATGCGAGTCATTAGACCAAAAGGAGGAAATATCAATGGCTAAATACGAAATTCTTTATATTATTCGTCCAAACATTGAAGAAGAAGCTAAAAATGCTTTGGTAGCACGTTTTGACTCTATCTTGACTGACAACGGTGCGACTGTTGTAGAATCAAAAGACTGGGAAAAACGTCGTCTTGCATACGAAATCAAAGATTTCCGTGAAGGACTTTACCACATTGTCAACGTTGAAGCTGAAAACGCTGAAGCTCTTAACGAGTTTGACCGTCTTTCAAAAATCAACGGCGACATTCTTCGTCACATGATTGTTAAACTTGACGCGTAAGAAGGTGTGTTATGATAAATAATGTAGTACTTGTTGGTCGTATGACCCGCGATGCAGAACTTCGTTACACCCCATCAAATCAAGCTGTTGCGACTTTTACCCTAGCGGTAAACCGCAACTTTAAAAACCAAAATGGTGAACGCGAAGCTGACTTTATCAACTGTGTGATTTGGCGTCAGCAAGCAGAAAACCTGTCTAACTGGGCTAAAAAAGGCACATTGGTTGGTATCACAGGACGTATTCAAACCCGTCACTATGAAAACCAACAAGGTCAACGCGTTTACGTAACAGAAGTAATTGCAGATAATTTCCAAATCTTGGAAAGTCGTGCTACACGTGAAGGCCAATCAGGTGGTTCTTACAATGCTGGTTACAATAACCAACCATCATTTGGGGATAATTCACATGATAGTGGTTTTTCATCACAACCTTCACAACAAACACCAAATTTTGGTCGCGACGAAAGCCCATTTGGCAATTCAAACCCAATGGACATTTCAGACGACGACCTTCCATTCTAAAGTATGGAATGACCAAGTTTATCGGACTTGAAACACTATAATATAAAGGAGAATACACATGGCTCAACAACGTCGTGGCGGATTCAAACGCCGTAAAAAAGTTGATTACATCGCAGCTAACAAAATTGAATATGTTGATTACAAAGATACTGAGCTTCTTAGCCGTTTCGTATCAGAACGTGGTAAAATTCTTCCACGTCGTGTTACTGGAACATCAGCTAAAAACCAACGTAAAGTAACAACAGCTATCAAACGCGCTCGCGTTATGGCTCTTATGCCATTCGTAAACGAAGACTAATTCGTTGCGATGACGCTAAAAACGACTTCCTTGTGAAGTCGTTTTTTGTATGATCAAAAGCATCAAAAAAACCTCTCACTTTTTAAAAGTGAGGGGTTTGACTGTTAAGCTTGTGGCGTCATAGCGCTAAGGATGTTGTAGCGTTTTTGAAGATAATGACGTCCAAGTAGAGCAGCAGCTCCGATGATAAGCATGACAACTGCTGGCAATTGTGGGTTGAGGGCAAGTGGTAAGAAGGCTGTTGCCGTGTAAACCAATACCCAAGCCATCATTGAAAGTCCGATAACAAGGATGGTTTTACCAAAGCCAGGACGCTCGCTTTTTGGTTTGCCAGCGTGGCGGTAAATAAAGTAGTAAGTGACATACATAGCAGCCCCACCACCAAAACCAAGGGCGATAAGTGAGAGCAAACCAAAGCTTGTTGCTGACGTGCTAAAGAAAGCCATAACAGCATTTAAAAGGGCTACGACGCCGATGAATAATAGTGATGTATCCAACCACATCAACCAAGGGTTATCGTTTTTCTTTTTGTTAGCGTCTTGGGTTTCTGATTCTTGTGTTGTGAAAGAAGCAGCCCAAGTTGTTGGTGCGCCAAGAAGTGAACGGGCGGTAATCCCTTTTTTCTGATTTTCAACGATGGTTGGTAAAACATCTGCTAAAATAGCTTTGATTTCCTCGTCTGATTTGCCATCACGAATCAACTGATTGGTAGCAATGTGAATGAATTCTTGATTCTTTTTAGTAAGCTGATTGAGATCCATTAGGTCTATTCTCCTGTTTTTTGAAATAACAAATGATTAAGTGTATCCAGTAATGTCTTTACATCAAGAGAAATTACTAGTGAGAGAAAACAAATGATTTACTTTCTCTCACTAGTAAACACCCTGCGTCAAATGATTAGGATTTAACAAGAGGGTGTGGGGCAATTCATTCATTAGAACCACTTCTTTCTAAAGAAGTAAATCACGACAGCGGCACTCATAGAAGCGGCGATAAAGACGATGTACCAAAAGGCATGAGGTAAACCGTTTAGCGGTAGCCAGTTGTTTTGGAAGTTCATACCATAAGCTGAGAAGATTACGGTTGGAATATCCAAAATCATGGTCATGAGGGCGAGTGTCTTCATGATGGTGTTCTGGTTGTTGTTGATGATAGAGGCTGTTGTTTCGGTCATGGCATTCAAGACATTTTCGTAAATGCCAGCCATTTCGATGGCCTGTTGCGTTTCAATCAAGGTGTCTTCCAGCAAATCTTCGTCTTCAATGTACTTTTTCAAAGAACTGTTGCTGCTTGAGAGTTTCTTGACAATACGCTCGTTGAATTTTAGAGACGCTTTCAAGTACACGATAGATTTTTCCAACTCCATCATGTCGATGAGTTGCTCATTGCGTGTGGCATTTTCCAGTTCAGCTTCGATACGGTCGCTTTGGCGGTCGATAGAACGAAGAGCAGTTAGGAAAAGCTCAGCATTGCGATAAAGCAATTGGAAAACAAAGCGTGTTTTCATGAAAGTGTAGAAATTTTTCGCACGGCGATTGAAAAAGTTGTCAAAAAGGGTCAACTCTTGCAGACAAGTCGTAATAACGGCATTTTCTGTCACGATAATTCCCAAAGGAATGGTGACGTAGTAACTTTTGTTGTTCCTCTCTTCATAGGTCGGTACGTCAACGATGATGAGAGTGTAGTTGTCCTCAACGGCAATACGTGAGGTTTCTTCGAGGTCAAGTGGTGCACGTAGGTCAGTGATATCAATGTTGAACTGTTCAGACAGCCTCACTGATTCTTCCTGGGAGGGGTTAACCAAGTTAATCCAAGCGCCTGGCTCGAATGTATTGATTTCTTTAAATTCTAACGCTGTTGATAGAAACATTTGTTCCATAAAAACAACCCCTCCTTTTTACCTGAGATACAGGATTTGGCATTTCTTTCACTATCAGCCAAATCGTGTTCTAAATTTTTAGCCTGTAAAAAGACACTGTTTTTCATAACGAAAAAAGGAAAATTTACATACTCTCCTATTATACTACAATTCGGAGTTTTTTGGGAAAGTAAGTCACAGAAAATTTGTTATAATGAAGGTGGAACATGTGGAAATGCCTAATTAGAAAGGATTATCAGTTCTTATTAGAGGTGCGCTACTATTGAGATATGGCGGCGGACTGGAACTGCTGGTTGAGAAATATGCAAGAAAAACTAACGATTCGTGGGGCGCGTGCCCACAATTTGAAAAATGTTAATGTGGATATTCCTAGGGATAAGCTGGTTGTGGTGACAGGCTTGTCTGGATCGGGAAAGTCGAGTTTGGCATTTGATACGATTTACGCAGAAGGGCAACGCCGCTATGTGGAAAGCTTGTCAGCTTATGCCCGTATGTTTCTTGGTAACATGGAAAAACCAGATGTGGATTCGATTGAGGGGCTTAGCCCTGCCATTTCCATTGACCAAAAAACTACCAGTAAAAACCCTCGTTCAACGGTGGGAACGACAACAGAAATCAATGATTATTTGCGTTTGTTGTACGCGCGTGTAGGGACGCCTTATTGTATCAATGGGCATGGACCGATTAAGGCTTCGTCTGTTGAGCAAATCGTGGATCAAGTCCTAGCCTTGCCTGAGCGGACACGGATGCAGATTTTGGCACCTATTGTTCGTCGTAAAAAAGGGCAACACAAGACCATTTTTAGTCGCATTCAAAAGGATGGTTATGTGCGTGCTAGAGTCGATGGAGATGTTTACGAGGTCTCAGAAGTCCCTGAGTTGTCTAAGAACAAGCAACATAATATCGAAATCATTGTGGATCGCTTGATTAACAAAGAAGGCATTCGGTCGCGTTTGTTTGATTCGGTCGAATCAGCCCTTCGTTTGGCTGATGGTTATGTCATCATTGACACCATGGATGGCAATGAATTGCTCTTTTCAGAACATTATTCCTGCCCTGTTTGTGGGTTTACCGTGCCAGAATTGGAACCTCGCCTCTTTTCATTTAATGCGCCTTTTGGGTCATGTCCGACCTGTGATGGCTTAGGAATTAAATTAGAAGTGGATGTGGATTTGGTGGTGCCTGACCGTCACAAGACGCTGCGTGAAGGGGCACTCGCTCCGTGGAATCCCATTTCGTCACAATATTACCCAACCATGTTGGAGCAAGCTATGGAAGCCTTTGGCGTGAATATGGATACGCCTTTTGAGGATTTGAGCGAGGACGACCAGAACCTTGTCTTATATGGTTCAGGTGAGCGTGAATTTCATTTTCACTATGTCAATGATTTTGGTGGCGAACGCAACATTGATATTCCTTTTGAAGGGGTTGTCAACAATGTTAACCGCCGTTACCATGAAACCAATAGTGACTTCACCCGCAAGGTCATGAAAGAATACATGAACGAATTGACCTGTGCAGCTTGTCATGGTTACCGTTTGAACCCGCAAGCCCTCAGTGTACGCGTGGGTGGTGAAGATGGCTTGAACATTGGGCAAGTGTCTGATTTGTCTGTGTCTGACCATTTGGAACACTTGAAACACTTGGAACTTTCTGAAAATGAAAGTGTCATTGCCAAACCTATCTTAAAAGAAATCAAAGACCGTTTGACTTTCTTAAACAATGTTGGTTTGAATTATTTAACCTTGTCACGTTCGGCAGGGACTTTGTCTGGTGGGGAAAGCCAACGCATTCGCCTAGCAACGCAAATTGGTTCCAACCTTTCTGGTGTGCTTTACGTTCTTGACGAGCCTTCAATTGGCTTGCACCAAAGGGACAATGACCGCTTGATTTCTAGTTTGAAGAAAATGCGTGATTTGGGCAATACCTTGATTGTTGTGGAACACGATGAGGACACCATGCGTCAGGCGGATTGGTTGATTGATGTGGGGCCAGGAGCAGGAGCCTTTGGCGGTGAAATCGTTGCTTCAGGTACCCCAGAAGAAGTGGCCAAGGACCCCAATTCCATCACGGGCTTGTATTTGTCAGGGAAAAAAGCTATTCCTGTGCCGACAGAACGCCGTCAAGGCAATGGGCGTTTCTTGTCTATCAAGGGAGCTAGTGAAAATAACCTGAAAAACATTGACGTTGATTTTCCTTTGGGAACCTTTATTGCCGTGACAGGTGTGTCAGGTTCTGGAAAATCGACCTTGGTAAATGGCATTTTGAAAAAAGCTGTCGCCCAAAAATTAAATCGTAATGCTGCCAAACCTGGCAAACACCGTGCCCTAGAAGGTGTGGAATACGTTGACCGCTTGATTGACATTGATCAAAGCCCTATCGGAAGAACACCGCGGTCAAACCCAGCTACTTATACAGGTGTATTTGATGATATTCGCGATTTATTTGCCCAAACCAACGAAGCCAAAATTCGTGGTTACAAAAAAGGACGGTTCTCATTTAATATCAAGGGTGGACGTTGTGAAGCCTGCTCGGGTGATGGGATTATCAAGATTGAAATGCACTTCTTGCCTGATGTTTACGTGCCTTGTGAGGTTTGTCATGGGACACGTTACAACAGTGAAACCCTAGAAGTTCGTTACAAGGATAAAAATATTGCCGAAGTTCTTGAAATGACAGTCAATGACGCGGTAGAATTCTTTGCAGCCATTCCTAAAATTGCTCGGAAACTGCAAACGATTAAAGACGTGGGGCTTGGCTACATCACTTTGGGACAATCGGCAACCACTTTATCAGGTGGGGAAGCCCAACGCATGAAGTTGGCAAGTGAATTGCACAAACGTTCAACAGGTAAGAGTTTGTATGTTCTTGATGAGCCAACCACGGGTTTACATACGGATGATATTGCACGCTTGCTTCAAGTTCTCCAACGTTTTGTGGATGATGGCAATACCGTCATCGTGATTGAACACAATTTAGATGTCATTAAAACGGCGGATTACTTGATTGACCTTGGTCCAGAAGGTGGTGTCGGCGGGGGTCAAATCGTTGCCACAGGTACGCCTGAAGAAGTCGCCAAAGTCAAAGGTTCTTACACAGGACAATATTTGAAAGACAAATTATCATAATATCAAGAAAGCTTTTCCAAGGTATATGCCATTTGGAGAGGCTTTTTCCGTGATATGCCGAAATCTTGTATCCGCTTTTAACTTATTTTGATATAATGGGGAAAAGACTTGCAAAGGAGAGTCCTATGTTGACAAGATTGAAACGTTTTGAAGAAAAGTTGGACAAAGTTGGTATTGATGGTTTTTTGGTGACTGGTCAAAACAATATTTACTACATGACTGGTTTTTGGGGGACGTCAGCGACGGTTTTTATTTCTAAAACACGCTGTTTGTTTGTGACAGATGCCCGCTATACCTTGATTGCGAAACAATCCGTACAAGGATTTGACATCATTGAAAGCCGTGACCCTCTGCAAGAGATTGCCAAGGTTATCCAAGCAGATAAGTTGGAAAGAATTGGCTTTGATAGTCAAGTGTCTTTTGCCTACTATCAAAATCTGCAAGCGGTATTTGCAGGTTATCATCTGCAAGCCCAAACCAACTTCATGGAAGCATTGCGCATGATTAAAGATGCTTCTGAAATGGCAACCATCCGTAAGGCTTGTTCCATTTCTGACCGTGCCTTTACAGATGTGCTGGACTTTATCAAGGCAGGGCAAACGACAGAATTGCAAGTCGCCAATTTCCTTGATTTTCGGATGCGTGAATATGGGGCATCAGGTATTTCCTTTGAAACCATCGTAGCGTCAGGTAAACGCTCTGCTATGCCACACGGTGTAGCGAGTGACAAGGTCATTGAATCTGGCGATATGCTGACGCTTGATTTTGGTTGCTACTACAATCATTACGTTAGCGATATGACACGCACCATTCACATCGGTGACATTAGCGACAAGGAGCGTGAGGTTTACCAGTTGGTTTTGGAAGCGAACCAAGCTGTGATTGATTCGGTTAAGGCAGGTATGGTTCGTAAAGATTACGACAAGGCAGCGCGTAATGTGATTACCAATGCGGGTTACGGTGATTATTTCACGCACGGTATTGGTCATGGTATCGGACTGGATATCCATGAAATTCCTTACTTTGGTCAATCAGAAGAAGTGGTTGAAGCAGGTATGGTGATTACAGACGAGCCAGGCATTTATTTGGACAATGCATTTGGTGTCCGTATCGAAGATGACCTTATCGTCACAGAAGAGGGTTGCGAAGTCTTGACCTTGGCACCAAAAGAATTGATTGTCTTACCTTAAACGAGCCTGTACAAGCGTTAGATAAGCATAAGAGGAAGAAACGATGACAAATAGACTTTCTTGGCAAGATTATTTTATGGCAAATGCGGAGCTGATTTCCAAGCGTTCCACCTGTGACCGTGCTTTTGTTGGGGCTGTATTGGTCAAGGATAATCGCATCATCGCCACAGGATACAACGGTGGGGTGTCTGCTACTGATAACTGCAATGAGGTTGGGCATAAGATGGAGGACGGGCACTGTATTCGCACGGTTCATGCCGAAATGAATGCCCTCATCCAATGTGCCAAAGAAGGCATTTCTACAAAAGGTACCGAAATCTATGTGACCCATTTTCCGTGTATCAACTGCACCAAAGCCTTGTTACAAGCAGGTATCAAGAAAATCACCTACAAGACGGCTTACCGCATGCATCCGTTTGCCATTGAACTGATGGAGCAAAAAGGCGTAGCTTATGTGCAGCATGACGTCCCAGAAGTGCATTTGGGAAAAGATGCTTAAAGTCCTTGACTAGACATTCCCCTATAAAACATTTGAGCCATGCTCTATTTTATGGTAAAATAAGACGATAACTAATTTATAAGAGGTAATGAATAAATGATTGAAGCAAGTAAGCTTAGAGCAGGTATGACTTTCGTAACATCAGATGGCAAACTTATCAAAGTTCTTGAAGCAAGCCACCACAAACCAGGTAAAGGGAACACTGTTATGCGTATGAAACTCCGCGACGTTCGTTCTGGTTCAACTTTTGATACGACTTACCGCCCAGAAGAAAAATTTGAACAAGCAATCATTGAAACGCGTGCTGCCCAATACCTTTACAAAATGGATGACACCGCATACTTCATGGATACTGAAAGCTACGAACAATACGAAATTCCAGTAACCAACGTTGAAGAAGAATTGCTTTACATCCTTGAAAACTCAGAAGTTAAAATTCAATTCTACGGTACAGAAGTTATCGGTGTAACTGTTCCAACAACTGTTGAATTGATCGTTACTGACACACAACCTTCAATCAAAGGAGCAACTGTTACAGGTTCAGGTAAACCAGCCACTCTTGAAACAGGTCTTGTGGTTAACGTGCCAGACTTTATTGAAGTTGGTCAAAAATTAGTCATCAACACTCAAGAAGGTACTTACGTATCACGTGCGTAATAGCCAGTAAAGTAAGTAGAGAGGCAGTTTGTACTCTTTACTTTTTTACCTTTATGTATTTAGAAAGGAATGCTTATGACAACTGAAAATATTGGTGATATCGTCATTTCACCACGTGTACTGGAAGTCATTACAGGTATTGCTGCAACTAAGGTTGATGGTGTTCACTCCCTTCGTAACAAAGCGGTGACAGATAGCTTTAGCAAAACCGTTTTGGGCAAAGGTGTCTATCTTAAAACAGAAGAAGATGGAACAGTTAATGCGGATATTTATGTCTATTTACAATACGGTGTCAATGTCCCTGCTGTTTCTATTGCTATCCAAAAAGCGGTAAAAGCAGCCGTTTATGACATGGCAGAAGTAACCATCTCATCTGTAAACATTCATGTAGAAGGCATTGTTCCTGAAAAGACTCCTAAACCAGACTTAAAAGCATTGTTTGATGAGGATTTTTTGGATGACTAATAATTTTACCAATTCCAGACGTGACCTTCGTGAGCGTGCTTTCCAAGCCCTGTTTAGCCTAGAATTTGGGGGAGATGTCTTGTCAGCTGCGGAGTTTGCCTACATTTACGACAAACCCATGCTTGATGATGAAGGAGTGACAGTTGATATTCCTGTCTTTCTCCTTAGCCTTGTCAAAGGTGTGCAAGACTTTCAAGCAGACATTGACCAGCAAATTGAAGAGCATTTAAAAGCAGGTTGGTCTTTGGAACGCTTGACCCTAACGGATAAAACTTTGTTGCGCCTAGGTTTGTTTGAAATCAAGTATTTTGACGAAACACCAGGTCGCGTGGCTGTCAATGAAATCATTGAAATTGCTAAGAAATATTCAGATAACACATCTGCAAAATTTGTCAATGGTTTGCTAAGCCAGTTTATTACAATGTAAAAAAACAAGCTGATTGTTCAGCTTGTTTTTTTGCTTTTTAAATACTGCCACCAGGGAGTAAAGAAATCGGCAAAACATAGTCTTTGCTGGTCTTTTCTCCCTTTATTTTTTTGATCAGAACATCAACAATTAAATTAGCAATTTCGTCAATCGGTTGTTTAATCGTGGTAAGTTCAGGAATGAAATTTTCGGTGAAAGTCGTGCCGTCATAGCCAATGATTTTCAAATCTTCAGGTACTTGAAGTTTGAGTTGCTTGGCAATTTTCATGGTCAAAATTGCAGTCAAATCATCAGAAACGAAGACCCCATCAGGTTTGTTGTTGGCGATAATGGACTTGATTTCCATTTCACGGCGAATGTTAGAGAGGTTGTTTGGCACTTTGAAGATTTTTCCTTGTGGAATTTGGAAAGAAAAGCCAAGGGCACGCAGTTCTGTTGGTGAGTCCGTATTGTCATTTCCTGTAATCATAATGATTTGCTGGCAACCGTTCTTTTGCAAGGTTTTAGCGGCCATTTTTCCTCCCTCGAAATTGTCAGAGGATACAATCGGGATATTTGGCGCGAGATTGCGGTCAAAAGAAACAATAGGTGCCTCAACACGATTGTAGTCCTTGATGCCAAGATTGTGGCTAGATGAAATAATCCCGTCTACCTGATTAGCCTCAAGCATTTCGAGGTATTCTTTTTCTTTTGCAGGGTCGTTTTGACTGTTGCAAATAATGGTCTTGTAGCCACGTTTGAAAAGCTCGATTTCCAAATGTTCGATGAGTTCGGCATAAAAAATATTGCTGATATTTGGAAAGATGAGCCCAATCAATTTGGCTGACTTGCCTTGCAGACCTCTAGCGAGGTTGTTGGGCTTGTAACCCAAGGTTTGCATGGCTTTTTGAACCTTGCTTTTGGTTTTTTCAGATAAATACCCTTTGTTATTGATGACACGCGACACGGTGGTTGGACTAACACCAGCTAATTCAGCGACATCTGTTAATTTTGCTACCATGTTACTTTGTTAACTCAAAGTATGTTCCAGTCGTTTCCCCAGCTGTGAGCTGAATACCGCTTTGCCCTGCTTCTGGGAAGACGCGGCTGGTAAATACTTTTTCTCCTTTGTTAATGAAAATTTCAACAATTGAACGATCGACGAAGATGTTGGCAGTGGTTTCTGTTGGTTCAATGTCACATTCACGGGTTTGACCAAAATCAGTTGCGTATTGCACGCCAGCTTTGCTACGATCAAGGATGACTTTTCCGTTGGCAGTATCCACAGTCAAACGTAGGCCGTTTCCTTTGTCGTCAGCGAATAGTAATAATTCTGATACTTGGTCAGCAGCAAAAGTAACTTCTAATTCGTAAATGTTTGCTGTTTCGGCTTTGTCAGCAAGCGGTTCTGAGCTTGAACGCAGGCTTGTAATGGCTTCGACAGGGTATTGGTAGAGTTTGCCGTCTTTGATAGACAATTCTTTGACCAAGCTAAGTGCCCCTTGGTAGTCGTATTGGTCAGTTGGGTAATCAATATCTGGCAATCCAATCCAACTCACAATCAAAGCACGTCCATCAGGCGCATTGAACCCTTGTGTTGCGTAAGCTTCAAATCCATAATCCAAGTTGTTGATTGTTGATGGATCAACCAATTTAGGGATCTTTGTATCAAACGTTTGACACACTTTGTAGGTATTTGGGTAAATGTTTTGGTAATCCAATTCTGCCTTATCCAGACCTTGTGGACAGTAAAGTAGGACTGGTTTTCCATCCACAAAAACAAGGTTTGGACATTCAATCATGTATTCTGACCCTGTTCCGCCAAAGTCAAGATTACCCACTTCTTCCCAGTTTTCAACGTTGTTGTCAAGGGCTTTGTAAAGCTTGATAAAGCCTGATTTTTCAGGACTTTGAGCTCCAACAATAGCATAAAATTGGTCATCGTATTTGAAAATTTGTGGGTCACGGAAGTGTTCAGTCACGTCGCTAGGCTGCTGAATAAGCACGTCTTTGCATTTGGTGATCTTGTGGTCTTTGTCCATCCAAGCCCCGATTTGCAAAGGGTCACGTACCCAGTTTTTATCACGGACATTTCCTGTGTAAAATAGGAATAATTTGCCGTCGATTTCGTAGGCTGAACCTGAATAAGCCCCGTGGCTATCGTGCTTGGTGTCAGGCAGCAATTCTGCGCCAGTTGTATGGAAATGCACCAAATCTTCTGACTCGGTATGAACCCATTCTTTCAAGCCATGAGCTGCGCCAAATGGCCAATTTTGGTAGAAAAGGGTGTATTTGCCGTTAAAAAAAGAAAAGCCGTTTGGGTCGTTTAATAAGCCTGTTTTTGGCTCAATGTGATAAGTGACATGCCAAGGTGACTTGTTGACATTTTCTGCAATAGCAGCTCTTTCTTCGGTACTCCAGTCGGAATACGCTCGGTATCGTATTTCTTTAGGTAAATCCATAGGGGTCTTTCTCCTTTTAGTAATTCATCTATACCTATATAGTAAACGTTTTCTATTTAAAAATCAATTGTTTTTGGCAAAAAATAAAAAAATATATCAAACGCTTGACATATTTTTGACAGATGTGGTAGAATGTAAACGTAAACAAGTGAAACGCTTTCACACACTTAATAAATAGACAAAAGGAGTTAATGTAATGGATTATGGAAAAGTAGCTTCTGACGTTATTGCAGCGGTCGGAAAAGATAATCTTGTTGCAGCTGCCCACTGTGCGACTCGTCTTCGTCTTGTATTGAAAGACGATAGCAAAGTCGATCAAAAAGCATTGGATGAAAATCCAGATGTTAAAGGAACTTTCAAAATTGACGGTCAGTACCAAGTTATCATCGGTGCTGGGGATGTCAACTTCGTGTATGACGAATTGATTAAAAAGACAGGTTTGTCAGAAGTTTCTACAGATGATTTAAAACAAATTGCTAACAACAATGGGCGATTTAACCCAATCATGGCTTTGATTAAGTTGTTGTCAGACATTTTTGTTCCAATTATTCCTGCCCTGGTTGCAGGTGGTTTGTTGATGGCATTGCGCAACTTCTTAACCTCACCAGACTTATTTGGACCAAAATCACTTGAAGAGATGTACCCTGCTATTGAGGGTATCTCAGCAATGATTCAATTGATGTCAGCTGCACCATTTATGTTCTTGCCTATCTTGGTCGGAATCTCAGCTGCGAAACGCTTTGGTGCTAACCAATTCCTAGGGGCTGCCATTGGTATGATTATGACCACACCAGACCTTGGTGGGGCTAGCGAATATTGGAATGTCTTTGGTTACCATGTAGCACAAACCAACTACGCTTACCAAGTTATTCCAGTTTTGGCAGCAGTTTGGTTGCTTTCAGTCTTAGAAAAATTCTTCCACAAACGTTTGCCATCATCAGTTGACTTTACCTTCACACCACTCTTGTCTGTGATGATTACAGGTTTTGTAACCTTCACAGTCATTGGTCCAGTGATGTTGATGTTGTCAAATGCAATCACAGATGGGATTGTATGGTTGTATAACACAACTGGATTCATTGGTATGGGTATCTTTGGTGGTACTTACTCATTGATTGTTATGACAGGTCTGCACCAATCCTTCCCAGCTATCGAAACACAATTGCTTTCAGCTTGGCGTGAAGGTATTGGATACGGAGATTTCATCTTCGTAGTATCTTCTATGGCCAACGTTGCCCAAGGTGCGGCGACATTTGCCATCTGGTTCTTAACGAAAAATTCTAAAACAAAAGGTCTTGCTTCATCTGCAGGGGTATCAGCCCTTCTAGGTATTACCGAACCTGCTTTGTTCGGGGTTAACTTGAAATACCGTTTCCCATTCTTCTGTGCCTTGATTGGTTCAGGGGTAGCAGCTGCAGTAGCAGGATTGCTTAAAGTTGTTGCCGTATCACTTGGTTCAGCAGGTTTCCTTGGATTCCTTTCAATCAAAGCAACATCTATTCCATTCTACATTCTTTGTGAACTTATCAGCTTCGCCATTGCCTTTGCTTTGACTTACATCTACGGTAAAACAAGAGAAGCAGGTCTTTTCGAAGCAGAAGCAGTTGCAGAACAAGCGGCTCAAGAATCTGCTAAACAAGCAGAAACAACAACTGCAGCACCAAGTCAAGCTCCTACCACTCAAGCAGTAGCAGAAACAATTGTTAGCCCATTAGCTGGTGAAACAGTTGCCTTGGCATCTGTTAACGACCCTGTATTCTCATCTGGGGCAATGGGTCAAGGGATTGCTGTTAAACCAAGTGGTGACACAGTTTACTCACCAGTTGATGGTACGGTTCAAATTGCCTTTGAAACAGGTCATGCTTACGGCCTTAAATCTGACGACGGAGCAGAAGTTTTGATTCACATTGGTATTGACACCGTGTCAATGGAAGGTAAAGGCTTTACTCAAAAAGTATCAGCTAACCAAAAAGTGAAAAAAGGCGATGTTCTTGGAACATTTGATAGCAAAGCAATCGCTGACGCGGGACTTGATGATACGACTATGATTATCATCACAAATACAGCTGACTACTCTGAAGTAACACCAGTCGCTGATGGTAGCGTCCGTGAAGGGGATAACTTGCTAGACGTTAAATAAAAACGATTCAGTAGAGAGGTGATTGTCACCACTCTTTCACTGACAAATCGAAAAAATATAATATATTGAGGTAAAAAACATGACAAAATTATACGGTAGCGTAGAAGCTGGCGGGACGAAATTTGTTTGTGCTGTCGGTGATGAGCAATTTCAAGTAGTGGAAAAGGCGCAATTTCCAACGACTACACCTTATGAAACCATTGACAAAGTGGTTGCCTTTTTCAAGCGCTTTGAGGAAGACTTAGCAGGTGTCGCTATTGGGTCTTTTGGTCCGATTGATGTGGATGAAAATTCAGAAACCTATGGCTACATTACGACTACGCCAAAACCTCATTGGGCAAATGTGGACTTGGTTGGATTGATTTCAAAACATTTTAGAGTACCTTTTTACTTTACAACCGATGTTAACAGTTCTGCATATGGTGAAACCCTTGTTCGTAAAGGGGTTAAGAGCCTTGTTTACTACACTATCGGTACAGGAATTGGAGCGGGTGCTATCCAAAATGGTGAATTTGTTGGTGGGATCGGACACACCGAAGCGGGTCACGTTTATGTGGCGCCACACCCACAAGATGTTACTAATGACTACACAGGTTCTTGTCCTTTCCACAAGGGCTGTTTGGAAGGTATGGCAGCAGGTCCTTCGCTTGAAGGGCGTACAGGTATTCGCGGTGAATTGATTGAGCTCAATTCTGAAGTTTGGGATGTCCAAGCTTACTACATCGCCCAAGCGGCTGTTCAAGCAACTTTACTTTATCGCCCACAAGTCATTGTGTTTGGTGGTGGTGTTATGGCACAAGAGCATATGCTGCATCGCGTTCGTAATAAATTTAGCGCCCTGTTAAATGGCTATGTTCCTGTTCCAGATGTTGCAGAGTACATTGTTACACCAGGTGTAGCCGAAAATGGCTCAGCAACCCTAGGTAATTTTGCTTTGGCTAAGAAAGTATCAGAACGTTAATTTCTTATAAGAATGTTAGGACTGAGGGCCGTTACCTCAGTCTTTTTGCGCGTTTGAAAAACGCTTCTAACACCCTCAATTGAGCAGATGCTAGTACGCTGAATTCTTGAATTTAAAGGGTTTTTATGATAGAATGGGCTGACAAGTTTATCGAAAGGAATTGGAATGGCAAATATTCTACGGACTGTTATCGAAAACGATAAAGGTGAAATAAGAAAATTAGAAAGAATAGCAAAAAAGGTTGAGTCTTATGCTGACGCTATGGCAGCTTTGTCAGACGACGAATTGAAAGCAAAGACTCCTGAATTTAAACAACGTTACAAGGACGGCGAAACCCTCGACCAGATGTTGCCAGAAGCTTTCGCGGTTGTGCGTGAAGCAGCCAAACGTGTATTGGGCTTGTTCCCTTACCGTGTGCAAATTATGGGTGGTATCGTGATGCACAATGGTGATGTTCCTGAAATGCGTACTGGTGAAGGGAAAACCTTGACAGCGACTATGCCAGTTTACCTTAACGCCATTTCTGGCGAAGGGGTGCACGTTATTACGGTTAACGAATACCTATCAACGCGTGACGCGACAGAAATGGGTGAAGTGTACAGCTGGCTAGGACTCTCTGTTGGTATCAACTTGTCAGCGAAATCATCATCTGAAAAACGTGAAGCTTACAACTGTGACATCACTTATTCAACCAACTCAGAAGTTGGTTTTGACTACTTGCGTGATAATATGGTTGTTCGTCAGGAAGACATGGTACAACGTCCGCTAAACTTCGCCTTGATTGACGAGGTGGACTCAGTATTGATTGACGAAGCTAGAACACCATTGATTGTGTCTGGTCAAGTTAGCTCAGAAACGAGTCAGTTGTACATTCGTGCGGACCGTTTTGTTAAAACTTTGACAAGCACAGACTACATCGTCGATGTGCCAACTAAGACCATTAGCTTGACGGATTACGGGATTGACAAGGCAGAAGAATACTTCCACTTAGACAATCTTTACGATTTGGAAAATGTTGCCTTGACGCACTATATCGACAATGCTCTTCGCGCTAACTACATCATGATTTTGGATATTGACTATGTGGTTAGCCAAGAAGGTGAAATTCTAATCGTTGACCAATTTACAGGTCGTACGATGGAAGGTCGTCGTTTCTCTGATGGATTGCACCAAGCCATCGAAGCTAAAGAAGGCGTCCGCATTCAAGAAGAATCAAAAACAAGTGCCTCAATTACTTATCAAAATATGTTCCGTATGTATAAGAAATTGGCAGGAATGACTGGTACCGCTAAAACGGAAGAAGAAGAGTTCCGTGAAGTGTACAACATGCGTATCATTCCGATACCAACGAACAAACCAGTTGCTCGTATTGACCATCCAGACCTCTTGTACCCAACTTTGGAATCTAAGTTCAAAGCAGTGGTTGAAGATGTTAAGGCACGTCATGCTAAAGGACAACCTGTTCTTGTTGGTACAGTTGCTGTTGAAACATCTGATATTATTTCAAAACGCTTGGTGGATGCAGGCATTCCACACGAAGTTTTGAATGCGAAAAACCACTTTAAAGAAGCTCAAATCATCATGAACGCTGGTCAACGTGGTGCAGTCACTATCGCAACCAACATGGCTGGTCGTGGTACCGATATTAAACTTGGTGAAGGTGTGCGTGAATTGGGTGGTTTGTGCGTTATCGGAACAGAACGTCATGAAAGCCGTCGTATTGATAACCAGCTTCGTGGACGTTCAGGACGTCAAGGTGATCCAGGTGAATCACAATTTTACTTGTCACTTGAAGATGATTTGATGCGTCGTTTCGGTTCAGACCGTATTAAGGCCTTCCTTGACCGTATGAATCTTGATGAAGAAGATGCGGTTATTCGTTCGCGTATGTTGACACGTCAAGTGGAATCTGCCCAAAAACGTGTTGAAGGGAACAACTACGATACACGTAAACAAGTCTTGCAATACGATGATGTTATGCGTGAACAACGTGAAATCATTTATGCAGAACGTCGTGACGTGATTACAGCTGACCGTGATTTAGGTCCTGAAATCAAAGCGATGATTAAACGCACCATCAAACGTACTGTTGAGGCACACAGCCATTCAGATCGTGACGAAGCACTTGCCGCTATTTTGAATTTTGCTAAGAACAACCTAGTTGATGAGCAATCTATCCAACAATCTGATTTGGAAAACTTGAGCTTTGATGAGATCAAAGAAGAACTTTTTAACCGTGCGATGGTCGTTTACGATGCGCAAATGGCTAAATTGAAAACACCTGATGCCGTCAAAGAATTCCAAAAAGTGCTTATTTTGATGGTTGTTGACAATAAATGGACAGACCATATTGATGCTTTGGATCAATTGCGTCAATCTGTTGGTTTGCGTGGTTATGCCCAAAATAACCCTGTGGTGGAATATCAATCTGAAGGTTTCCGTATGTTCCAAGCTATGATTGGTGCGATTGAATTTGATGTAACAAGAACCATGATGAAAGCACAAATTCACCAACAAGAACGTGAACGTGTGTCACAAAACGCCACAACAATGGCTGAAAAGAATATTGCGGCGCAAACACCAAACCAAGCGACACAAGATATTGATTTCTCTCACGTTAAACGTAACGATCCTTGCCCATGTGGTTCAGGTAAGAAATTCAAAAACTGTCACGGTCGCAAACAATTTTAGACTGTCTACTGAAAATTCAGAAAAGTTGATTGAAAACAGAGCCAAAAGTGATATAATAGAAAAAATCTAAACTTTTCGACACTAAGGGGGATGATTCATGTCATTTAAAGCAACAAGTAAAAAAATCGATTTCGATGCGCTAAAGGAAGAATCTGCCTTAACTGGTGAGGCTTTGGCGAGAAAAGAAGCGCGTGACCACGAATTAGAAGCGATCATGAAAGGCGAAGATGACCGTGTTCTTTTGGTCATCGGTCCTTGCTCATCAGATAACGAAGAGGCTGTTCTCGAATACGCTCATCGTTTGGCAAAACTTCAAGAAGAAGTGAAAGACCGCGTCTTTATGGTGATGCGTGTCTATACTGCCAAACCACGTACCAATGGGGATGGCTATAAAGGCTTGATGCACCAACCTGATACATCAGAATCACCAAGCTTGATTAACGGTATCAAAGCGGTACGTAACTTGCACTACCGCGTGATTTCAGAAACAGGCTTGACAACTGCTGATGAAATGCTTTATCCTGAAAACCTTCCATTGGTGGATGACTTGGTGTCTTATATCGCGATTGGAGCACGCTCTGTTGAAGACCAACAACACCGTTTTGTAGCATCTGGTATCGATGTTCCAACAGGAATGAAAAACCCAACATCTGGTAATTTGAACGTTATGTTCAACGGTATCTACGCTGCTCAACACAAACAATCTTTCCTATTCAACGGTGAAGAAGTGGAAACGTCAGGAAATGCCATGGCACACGTTATTCTTCGAGGAGCAACCAACGAATATGGTAAAAACGTCCCAAATTATTACTATGACAATGTTCTTGAAACCATCGAACACTATGAAAAATTAGGGCTTAAAAACCCATTCATCGTGATTGACACAAACCATGACAACTCAGGCAAGCAATATTTGGAACAAGTGCGTATTGTCCGTCAAACCCTAATCAATCGTGATTGGAATGCTAAAATTAAGCAATACGTGCGTGGTTTCATGATTGAATCTTATCTTGAAGATGGTCGTCAAGATACGCCAGAAATCTTCGGAAAATCAATCACCGACCCTTGTCTTGGTTGGGACAACACGGAACAATTAATCCGTGAAATTTACGGCACATTAGGAAAATAATTATGGGAATACATCAAAAAAGTGCAACGCTTGACATTGCAAAAGTTAAGGCCATCTCAAAATTAGAAGGAGACTTTCTTGCAAAGAAAGAGGCGCGTGACGAGGAATTGGCTCGTATCATCAGAGGTGAAGATGAGCGCCTGCTTCTTGTGATTGGTCCTTGTTCGTCAGATAATGAAGAGGCTGTTTTGGAATACGCTCGCCGCCTGGCAAAATTGCAAGAAGAAGTTAAAGATAGCATCTTTATTGTGATGCGTGTTTATACCGCTAAGCCACGTACCAATGGTGACGGCTATAAGGGCTTGATGCACCAGCCAGATACCTCAAAATTACCTGATTTGATTAATGGAGTGGCAGCCGTTCGTCACTTGCATTATCGCGTGATTACTGAAACAGGTTTGACTACGGCTGATGAAATGCTTTACCCTGCTAATTTACCGCTAGTAGATGATTTGGTTTCTTACTACGCTATTGGGGCGCGTTCGGTTGAAGACCAAGAACACCGCTTTGTAGCATCAGGAATTGATGCGGCGACAGGTATGAAAAACCCAACGTCTGGTAACTTACAGGTTATGTTTAATGGTATTTATGCCGCGCAAAATGTGCAAAATTTCATTTACCAAAATGTTGAAGTGGAAACGGAAGGCAATCCGTTAGCTCATGCTATCTTGCGCGGGGCAACCAACGAACACGGTGAAAATGAGCCAAATTATTACTACGATGATTTGATCAAAGCGATCAGCTTGTACGAAAAAATGGGACTTCAAAATCCATTTATCGTGATTGACACCAACCACGACAATTCAGGGAAAAATTACCTAGAACAAGTGCGTATTGTTCGTCAAACCCTAATCAATCGAGATTGGAATGAGAAAATCAAAGCTTATGTGCGTGGATTCATGATTGAGTCTTACCTTGAGGACGGTCGTCAAGACACGCCAGAAGTCTTTGGAAAATCCATCACTGACCCATGTTTGGGCTGGGATAAAACTGAACAATTAATCCGTGAAATTCATGAAACATTGCGACATGATTCCTATGAGGACTTGCTCTTCTAATCACTAACATATAATGGAGCTGGGGATTTCTCTCAGCTCCTTAGTTTTGAGGAGAGTTAGCAGGTGCGGATAAGCTGAGGTAAGGGAGTCACATGATTATTGGGCATGGTATTGATTTACAAGACATTTCCGCAATTCAACAAGCTTATGAGAAGAACCCCAAATTTGCTCAACGCATTTTAACAGAAGCGGAGTTTAGGCGCTTTTCAGAACATACCAACTTAAAACGCCAAATGGCCTTTTTGGCAGGGCGTTGGGCTGGAAAGGAAGCCTTTGCTAAGGCAATGGGGACGGGCATTGGAAAACTGCGATTTCAGGATATCGAAATTTTAAATAATTCCCAAGGAGCGCCGGTGATTACCCGCTCTCCTTTTTCGGGAAGGACTTTTATTTCCATCTCTCACTCGGGAGATTATGCCCAAGCCAGTGTTATCTTAGAGGATGATTCTGGTTGAAAGGATTAGAAATCACACATTAGACGACTTCTCATAAATGATTATCTTTGGAGGAATGACATGATTTCGAGTTTACATAGACCGACTAAGGCCTTAATTGATTTAGAAGCGATCTGCCAAAATATTGAAAGTGTGCAAGCTAATATCCCTCAAGGGAAGCAGACTTTTGCGGTGGTAAAGGCTAATGCTTATGGGCATGGGTCTAAGCAAGTGGCGCAGGCGATTTCGCATTTGGTGGATGGCTTTTGCGTGTCCAATATTGATGAAGCGCTGGAGTTGCGTGAAGCTGGCATTGACAAGACCATTTTGATTCTGGGAGTTATTATGCCAGAAGAAGTGGAAATAGCGCGCGAGCATCATTTGACCTTGACGGTGGCTAGTCAGGAATGGTTGGACATGGCCTTGGCGCAAGGCATTTCTTTGGCGGACTTGGATGTTCATTTGAAAGTCGATTCTGGCATGGGTCGGATTGGTGTGAGAAGTCTGGATGAGGCAGAGCATTTGTTGGCGGATTTGAAAAAAGCTGGCGCTCATGTGGCAGGAATTTTCACGCATTTTGCAACGGCTGATGAAGCTGACGACACTAAATTCAATCAACAGCTAGCCTTTTTCACAGACTTGATTACGCATTTGAGCGAAACGCCAGCCCTTGTTCACGCCAGCAATTCGGCAACGAGTCTGTGGCATAGCGAAACCATTTTTAACATGGTGCGTTTAGGCATTGTGATGTACGGCCTTAACCCAAGCGGTACGGAATTAGCCTTGCCTTATCCGATCAAACCTGCTCTCAGCTTGGAATCTTCTTTGGTACATGTGAAGCAAATTTCAGCTGGTGATTCTGTTGGTTATGGGGCTACTTACGTGGCTCAAGGGGATGAATACATTGCGACGGTTCCGATTGGTTATGCAGATGGCTGGACCCGTGATTTGCAAGGCTTTTATGTGTTGGTCAATGGGGAATGGTGTGAAATCGTTGGGCGTGTGTCAATGGATCAAATCACTATTCGCTTGCCAGAAAAACTTCCAATTGGTACCAAGGTGACTTTGATTGGACAAGACGGCGACCAAGTTATCACTGCGACGGATTTAGCCCAAAAACGTGGTACCATCAATTATGAAGTGCTTTGTCTATTAAGTGACCGTGTGCCTCGTGTGTATTCAAAATAAATTGGATTCTACTTCGCTGTGACGAAAAAGCAGCGATTTAGAATCTCTTTTTGCTATTAAGCAGCAAAGTGAGGTTTTATGAACTTACAATCACCCATTGTGGAAATAAAAGGTATCGGTGCCAAAACAGCCGAAAAATGCCAGCAATTAGGTATTTATACGATTGAGGACTTGTTGCTCTACTACCCTTTTCGTTATGAGGATTTTAAAAGCAAACGCATTTCTGAGTTGGTTGACGGGGAGCGTTCGGTTATCGTCGGAACAGTTGTGACACCAGCGAACGTGCAGTATTATGGATATAAACGTAATCGCCTGTCCTTTAAAATTCGGCAGGGCGAAGCAGTTGTTGCTGTTTCTTTTTTCAATCAACCTTATTTAGCGGATAAGGTGACCTTGGGCAGTGATATTGCTATTTTTGGAAAATGGGATGCCCTGAAAGCAACGGTGACTGGAATGAAAATTTTGGCTCAGGTCACAGATGATATGCAACCTGTTTACCGCGTGGCTCAAGGCATTTCACAAAAAACACTGGTCAAGGCTATCCAGTCAGCCTTTGATATGGGGGCTTTGAATTGGTTACCTGAAAATCTCCCCCAAGTCCTTCTGGACAAATACCGTCTGTTAGGACGTGCTCAAGCCACCGCTGCCATGCATTTTCCAAAAGACATCGCCGAATACAAACAGGCCCTGCGCCGCATCAAGTTTGAGGAACTGTTTTATTTTCAGATGAATTTGCAGGTTCTAAAGGCGGATAATAAGGCAGAAAGCAACGGTCAGGTGATTGTCTATGATGCTCAAAAAGTGGCTGAAAAGATTGCTACTCTGCCATTTGCCTTGACAGGTGGGCAAAAACGCAGTTTGGAGGCCATTTTAGCCGATATGCGTTCAGGTGCTCACATGAATCGCCTTTTGCAAGGGGACGTGGGGTCAGGAAAGACTGTTGTGGCTAGTCTTGCCATGTATGCCGCCTACACCGCAGGTTTTCAGTCAGCCTTGATGGTGCCCACGGAAATTTTAGCGGAACAACATTTTGAAAGTTTGCGTCAATTGTTTCCAGACTTATCGATTGCGATTTTAACGTCAGGCATGAAGGCGGCTGCGAAAAAAACAGCCCTCGCGGCGTTGGCGGATGGCTCGATTGATATGGTCGTGGGAACACACGCCTTGATTCAAGACGCAGTGACCTATCACCGCTTGGGTTTGGTTATTACAGATGAGCAGCACCGCTTTGGTGTCAATCAGCGTCGTATTTTCCGTGAAAAAGGCAATAATCCTGACGTTTTGATGATGACCGCGACGCCTATTCCCAGAACGTTGGCTATTACGGCTTTTGGGGAAATGGACGTTTCCATTATTGATGAATTGCCTGCGGGGCGAAAGCCTATTATCACACGTTGGGTCAAGCATGAGCAGTTGCCTACTGTCTTGGATTGGATGAAAAAGGAGTTAGCCAAAGGTGCCCAAGCCTATGTGGTGTCACCTCTCATTGAAGAATCTGAGGCCTTGGATTTGAAAAATGCAGTTGCTTTGCACGACGAATTGTCCCAATATTTCGCAGGAACTGCGACAGTTGCCCTCATGCATGGTCGCATGAAAAACGAAGAAAAGGATGCTATCATGCAAGACTTCAAGCAGCAAAAAAGTCAGATTTTGGTGTCAACCACCGTCATTGAAGTTGGTGTCAATGTGCCCAATGCAACTATCATGTTGATTATGGATGCTGACCGTTTTGGGCTTAGCCAATTGCACCAGCTACGCGGACGAGTGGGCCGTGGGGATAAGCAATCTTATGCCATCTTAGTGGCCAATCCCAAAACAGACACAGGAAAAGAGCGCATGACAATCATGACAGAAACCACGGACGGTTTTGTATTAGCAGAAGCTGACCTCAAAATGCGCGGTTCAGGTGAAATCTTTGGCACTCGCCAATCAGGTATTCCCGAATTTCAAGTGGCGGATATCGTGGAAGATTATCCCATTTTAGAGGAAGCCAGACGGGTGGCAAGCCAGATTGTGGCGGAAGATAATTGGCAAAAAGACGCTAGGTGGCAGGTGATTTCCGACCATCTCAAAGACAAGGACACCTTTGATTAAGCTTTGTGCAAGTTTTTTGCAAGCCATGCTTAAGTTTTTTCCCTTATAATAAAACCATCAAATGAAGTGAGGGGGAAGGCTTATGACAGTAAGAGTCACTTATCACAAATATTTTGCTAAAACCATTCATCCTAGACCTGCTTACGGTCGGTGAGTTGCTGACCTCTCCTTTTTGACATGACAAGGGCAGCGGAAAAACAACACCCATGATAAGACACCAAAGCCCATGGAATGGCAAAAAGCTCAGCTTGATTTAAGCTGAGCTTTTTTGAGTGTCTTTTTGAAAAGATAAGCGGCCTAACCTTCAATGTAGTCTTTGAGGGCTTGCCCTTTCAAACCAGCGTTTAGAGCGATAAGGAGTTTTAAGCGCGCTTTTTGAGCGTTTAATTCCTTGACAAACATAACCCCTGCTTGGGCGAGTTGGACGCCACCGCCTTCGTAGGCATAAACAGGCTCCGCAATCCCATTGAAACAACGTGATACCAAGACAACTGGGACATCTTGCTCGATGAGGTGCACGATTTCTTGGGCAGCGCGTGGTGGCACATTACCAGCTCCCAAGGCTTCAATCACGACTCCACAAACATTGTCAGGGTTAAGGAAACTGATGATACCATCTCCCCCCATCCCTGCATAGGCCTTGACAATTGGCACAGTTCCTGAAATATCAGTCAAATCAAAGCGAACACGCGTATCGGCCATTTTAAAGAATACAATATCGTGTTTCATGATAATGCCAAGTGGGCCGTGGATAGGTGTTTGGAAGGTTGATACGTTGGTCGTATGTGTCTTGGTCACGTATTTAGCAGCGTGAATTTCATCGTTCATTACGACCAGTACCCCCTTGCCAATAGCATCGTCATGGCTGGCTACACGAAGGGCGCTGAGGTAGTTGTACACCCCGTCACTTCCTAGTTCGTTTGACGAGCGCATGGCGCCTGTGATAACGATAGGAATATTAGGAATTTCCATGGTATCTAGGAAATAAGCCGTTTCTTCCAAGGTGTCTGTACCGTGGGTAATGACCACTCCGTCAAAATCCGCAGCTTTTTGCTTGATTTCTTGATAAAGCTGGAGCATGTGTTTAGGGGTGATGTGTGGGCTTGGGATATTAAAAAAATCAATTGCTGTCACTTCGATGTTATCAAGACTGACACCAATATGATTCATAGGATTATCCGTATCTGGTCGAACATTACCCGCTTGATCAGCATGCATGGAAATTGTACCGCCTGTGTGCAAGACAAGGATTTTTTTCATTGTTCTAAAACTTCCTTCAAAAATGTGTTATAATCTATTTTAACATAAAGATGGAGAGCGAGAAACTGATTTGGCGATAAAAGCAGTCTTTTTTGATATTGATGGCACCCTGTTAAACGACCGAAAAAACGTCCAACAATCCACAAAAAAAGCCATTAACAATTTAAAAGAACAAGGAATTTTTGTCGGCGTGGCAACAGGTCGGGGACCAAGTTTTGTGCAGCCTTACCTTGAAAATCTGGGCTTGGATTTTGCAGTGACTTATAATGGGCAGTATATTTTCACGCGTGATGTGGTGGTTTACCAAAATCCTTTGTCTGTGTCCACTGTTTACCGCATTATCCGTTATGCCAATGACAAGCGTCGCGAGATTTCTTTGGGGACAGCTTCGGGCTTGGTTGGCTCGCGTATTATTGACATGGGGACTAGCCGTTTTGGGCAAGTGGTGAGTTCGGTTGTTCCCAAGCAATGGGCAAAAGCAGTCGAGCGTAGTTTTAAACACCTCATTCGTCGTTTCAAACCGCAAAATGTCAATGGCTTGCTGACCTTGATGCGCCGGCCCATTTATCAGGTGGTTTTGATTGCGACCGAGGACGAAACGGAAAACATTCAGAACCGTTTTCCACAGATTAAGGTAACGCGCAGCAGCCCTTATTCAGCGGATTTGATTTCTTACAACCAATCAAAAATACACGGCATCGAGCGTTTAGGCAAGCAATTTGGCTTTGATTTGTCTGAGGTAATGGCCTTTGGCGATTCTGACAATGATAAGGAAATGCTATCGGGTGTTGGTATCGGTGTCGCGATGGGAAATGCGGAAGCTTCTCTCAAAGACATTGCCCATTACACCACAGAAACCAACAATAACGACGGTATCTCAAAAGCTTTGGCTCACTTTGGCTTGATTCATCTAGAGCAAGAAGAAAGTTTTGATAGCCAAGACGAAAACTTCAACAAGGTGAAAATGTTCCACAAGGTCATGGATGGCACAACCTGCGAAATGCCAAGAGTCTATGAAAATGAAGAGGCTAATCACCGTTCGGATTTCAAGGTCGAAGAAATCGTGGAATTTCTCTATGCGGCTAGTCATGGAGATGAGGCTATCTTTAACGATTCGCTGGTCAAATTGCACGCGGCTATTGACAAGGCGGCACGCAAGGTAGAAAGCAAGGAACACCCTGAAACGCCTTTGGTTGGGCAAGTGGATGCCTTGACGGATTTGCTGTATTTGACCTATGGTTCATTTGTATTGATGGGTGTTGACCCTAAACCGTTATTTGACGCGGTTCATGAGGCTAATATGGGCAAAGTTTTCCCTGACGGCAAGGCGCATTTTGACCCTATCACTCATAAAATTTTAAAACCAGATGATTGGGAAGAACGTTTTGCACCAGAACCAACCATTCATCGGAAATTAAATCGACAAATTCAACACGCTTTTCAGCGCCAAAAAAATAACCAAGCTAAGATATCCTAAGCTTGGTTTTTTCGTATGCAAAAAGACCTAGTCGCAAAAACTAGGCCGAGTTCAGTTGTCCTTTTAGAAAGTCTTTTGGCTATCACGCACGACCAACAAGTCCACTTTAGCATGGCGCATGATGTATTCTGATGATGAACCGATAAGCAAGCGTTCAAAGGTATTAAGACCAGTCGCCCCTACCATAATCAAATCCACCTTTTCTTTATCAGGAATATCACGCGCAAGAAGGGTCTTAGGATTACCAAATTCAATGACTTGTTTGACTTTTTCAATCCCTCTTTCATGGGCTTTCTTTTCAAAACCTTCCAAAACACCCTTAGCTTCTTCTTCTAATTGTTCGTAGATGTAAGTGTCAAAGGTCGCAATGCTTTGTAGGGCACGTGTGTCAATGACGTGTGTCAAGATCAATTCAGCCTTGTTACGCAAAGCAACGTTTACCCCTTTTTCAAAAGCTAACTCAGATTCGTAAGAACCATCAACCGCAATCATAATTCGTTCATAATGTTGTGACATAACTGCCTCCTTAATTATGTTAACCAAAGAATGAAAAGGTAACATTTCCCTCATTCCTATGAGATATAAAGTGATATGCAGGACAATAGGCACCTAAATGGCCTAAACTATGAATATCCTCACGTTCATTATACTCCTTTTTATGTGAAATTGAAAGCGTTTGAGTATTTTTCTGAATTCTTTTTACCTTAACAGAAAACTATTCAGAAAAAGCAGAGTTTATCAGAGCCTTTTTCACACAAGAAAATTTACCTTTAGAATCGTTAGAGAATTGAAAATTTAAGGCGGAAAGTTTATAATATTGGCAACGAGGTAAATTCTATGAAAACATTTGACAAATCTTCAAAGCTAGAACACGTTGCTTATGATATTCGCGGTCCCATTTTAGACGAAGCCAATCGCATGATGGCAAATGGCGAAAAAATTCTCCGTCTAAACACAGGGAATCCAGCAGAATTTGGATTTACAGCCCCTGACGAGGTCATTCGCGATTTAATTGTCAATGCCCGTAATAGTGAAGCCTATTCAGACAGTAAAGGGATTTTCTCGGCACGTAAAGCCATTATGCAATACTGTCAGCTAAAAGGTTTTCCACATGTGGATATCGATGATATTTACCTAGGCAATGGGGTTTCTGAAATGATTTCCATCTCTTTACAAGCTCTTTTGGACGATGGTGATGAGGTCTTGGTGCCAATGCCTGATTACCCTTTGTGGACAGCTTGCATTAGTTTGGCGGGTGGAAATGCCGTTCATTACCGTTGTGACGAACAAGCCGATTGGTATCCTGATATTGATGATATCAAATCAAAAATCACATCAAATACCAAAGCCATCGTTGTCATCAACCCAAACAACCCAACAGGAGCCTTGTATTCTGAGGACTTGTTGAAAGAGATTGTGGAAATTGCTCGCCAAAATGATTTGATTATTTTCGCGGATGAAATCTATGATCGTCTTGTGATGGACGGGCAAAAACACACGGCTATTGCTAGCTTGGCACCAGATGTTTTCTGTGTTTCAATGAATGGTTTGTCAAAATCACACCGCATCTGTGGTTTCCGTGTGGGGTGGATGGTGCTCTCAGGACCAAAAGCCAATGTACGCGGTTATATCGAAGGGCTTAATATGTTAGCCAATATGCGTCTATGTGCCAATGTTCTTGGGCAACACGTGGTGCAAACGTCACTCGGCGGTTATCAGTCAGTGGATGAATTATTGATGCCAGGTGGTCGTATCTACGAACAACGCAACTTTATTTACAAGGCTGTCAACGAAGTTCCAGGCTTGTCTGCGGTCAAACCAACTGCTGGACTCTACATTTTCCCTAAAATTGACCGCGAGATGTACCGTATCGATGACGACGAACAATTCTGCTTGGAATTGCTCAAACAAGAAAAAGTCATGCTCGTGCCAGGTAAAGGCTTTAACTGGACCGAACCTGACCATTTCCGTATCGTTTATTTGCCACGAGTGGAAGAATTAGCAGAAGTTCAAGCCAAATTAACCCGCGTCTTAAGTCAATACCGACGCTAATAAAGGTATAGGTTTTTTCCTTAATTATGAGGAGAAAACCTTATTTTTTGCGGTTTAAAAGCTGAGAAAAAAGAGAAGAGTCAGAAGATAAAGGAATTTTCAGATAATTATTTGCAAAATAAGAACACCTCTGATATAATTGTAACGCAACTAAAGCAAAGGAAGTAAAACATGCCGAATTTATTAGAAAAAACACGTAAAATTACATCAATTCTACAACGGTCAGTGGACCATTTGGATGCTGAATTACCTTATAATGCTATGGCATCTAAATTAGCTGATATTATTGATTGTAATGCTTGTATCATCAACGGAGGAGGAACCCTTCTTGGTTATGCAATGAAGTATAAAACCAATACTGACCGTGTTGAGGAATTTTTTGAAACCAAACAATTTCCAGAAGGCTATGTAAAAGCGGCGAGTCGTGTCTATGATACAGAAGCAAACCTATCTGTCGATAACGAATTAACGATTTTCCCAGTTGAATCAAAAGATATTTACCCAGATGGTCTAACCACCATTGCACCAATATACGGAGGCGGTATGCGCCTTGGAACGCTAATTATTTGGCGTAACGATAAAGAATTCTTAGAAGATGATTTGATTCTTGTCGAAATTGCCTCAACCGTAGTGGGGATTCAATTGCTCAACCTTCAAACAGAAAATCTAGAAGAAACGATTCGTAAACAAACCGCTATCAACATGGCGATTAACACCTTATCTTATTCTGAAATGAAAGCTGTTTCAGCCATTTTGGGTGAATTGGATGGTACAGAAGGTCGTTTGACGGCGTCAGTCATTGCAGACCGTATTGGTATTACCCGTTCTGTTATTGTAAATGCCTTGCGTAAGCTAGAGTCTGCAGGTATCATTGAAAGCCGTTCATTGGGAATGAAGGGAACTTATCTCAAAGTCATCAATGAAGGTATTTTTGACAAATTAAAGGAATATAACTATTAATGACAAGAGCCTTAATTTCGATTGATTACACAAAAGACTTTGTCGCTGATGATGGAAAATTGACGGCAGGAAAGCCTGCTCAAGCCATTGAAGAAGCTATTGCTCGCATCACCAAGGAAGCCTATGAGGCAGGGGATCATATCTTTTTTGCCATTGATGGGCACGATGAAGGTGATGTCTTTCACCCAGAAACCAAGTTGTTCCCACCACACAATATCAAGGGAACCGATGGGCGTGATCTATACGGTCAATTAGCCAATGTGTATGCAACCATCAAAGAAGACAGCCGTGTCTTTTGGATGGACAAACGCCATTATTCTGCCTTTTCTGGGACGGATTTGGATATTCGTTTGCGCGAACGCGGGGTTAAAACCCTTGCTTTGACAGGTGTTTTGACGGATATTTGTGTGCTTCATACGGCTATTGATGCCTATAATTTGGGGTATGACATCGAAGTTTATGCGGATGCCGTAGCCAGTCTAACGGAAGAAAACCATCAGTTTGCCCTCAACCATTTTAAGAATGTTTTGGGTGCAAAAGTGATTTAAAACAAGGAAAGAAGTGGGAAGGCACTTCTTTTTTCATGTAAAAGCACCTTAAATTATGGTATAATTTTAAGGACTGTATTGTCATTTAGGTTATGATTCTAATTGATCAAGGAGAAAAGAGATGAAAATTTCTGAAGAAGTTCGTCATGTGGCTGAATTGTCAAAATTGTCCTTTTCTGAAGCAGAAACATCAGAATTTGCGACAACGTTGTCTAAAATTGTCGATATGGTAGAACTCTTAAACGAAGTGGATACAGATGGGGTTCCTGTCACGACAACAATGGCGGATCGTAAAACCGTTATGCGTGAAGATGTGGCGGTGGCTGGTGATGACCGCGATGAACTCTTTAAAAATGTGCCTCAATCAGAGAACTACTACATTAAAGTTCCTGCTATCTTGGAAGACGGAGGAGATGCTTAATGTCATTTAATAGCAAATCAATTGACGAGTTGCACAATCTTCTTGTCAACAAAGAAATCTCAGCGGTTGAATTGACCAAAGCAACCCTAGACGATATTAAAGAACGCGAATCAGCAGTTGATTCGTTCATTACGGTGGCGGAAGAATCTGCCCTTGCACAAGCTGCAGCGATTGACGAAAAAGGAATTGACGCTGATAACGTGATGTCAGGAATTCCTTTGGCGGTCAAAGATAATATTTCAACACGCGGTATCTTGACAACGGCTGCGTCTAAAATGCTTTACAACTACGAACCTATTTTTGATGCGACAGCTGTTGAAAAAGTTTACGGAAAAGACATGATTGTCATCGGTAAGACTAACATGGACGAATTTGCCATGGGTGGTTCAACCGAAACTTCTTATTTTAAAAAGACTAAAAATGCTTGGGATCACAGCAAGGTGCCAGGTGGTTCATCAGGTGGTTCTGCTACTGCAGTTGCTTCAGGTCAAGTGCGTTTGTCACTTGGATCTGATACAGGTGGTTCTATCCGCCAACCCGCTGCCTTCAATGGTGTTGTTGGATTGAAACCAACCTATGGACGCGTGTCACGTTTTGGCTTGATTGCTTTTGGTAGCTCGCTCGACCAAATCGGACCATTTGCTCCAACTGTCAAAGAAAATGCCCAATTGTTGAATGTCATCGCTGGAAACGATGTTAAAGATTCAACATCATCAAACCGTGAAGTAGCTGACTTTACAGCTAAAATTGGTCAAGACATCAAGGGCATGAAAATTGCCTTGCCAAAAGAATACCTTGGTGAAGGTATCGACCCTGAAGTGAAAGAAACTATTCTTAACGCTGCGAAACACTTTGAAAAACTGGGTGCGACGGTTGAAGAAGTGAGCTTGCCACATAGCAAGTACGGTGTTGCGGTATACTACATCATCGCTTCATCAGAAGCTTCATCAAACTTGCAACGTTTTGACGGTATTCGTTATGGTTACCGCACTGAAAATTACAACAATCTTGACGATATTTATGTCAACACACGTAGCGAAGGTTTTGGTGACGAAGTAAAACGCCGTATCATGCTTGGTACTTTTAGCTTGTCATCAGGTTACTACGACGCTTATTTCAAAAAAGCGGGTCAAGTGCGTACCTTGATTATCCGTGATTTTGACAATATTTTTGCGGATTACGATTTGATTTTGGGGCCAACTTCTCCAAGCGTTGCCTTTGATTTGGATAGTTTAAACCATGACCCTGTTGCTATGTATTTGGCAGATATTTTAACAATTCCTGTCAACTTAGCAGGGCTTCCAGGTATTTCAATTCCTGCTGGTTTTGCCCACGGCCTTCCGGTTGGTATGCAATTAATCGGTCCAAAATACAGTGAAGAAACTATTTATCAAGCTGCTGCGGCCTTTGAAGCAACAACAGATTATCACAAACAACAACCCGTTATTTTTGGAGGTGAGGACTAATGAACTTTGAAACTGTCATTGGACTTGAAGTCCACGTTGAGTTAAATACCAATTCAAAGATTTTTTCACCAACCTCAGCCCACTTTGGTAATGAGCAAAATGCCAACACCAATGTTATCGACTGGTCATTCCCTGGGGTCTTGCCAGTGATGAATAAAGGGGTAATTGATGCTGGTATCAAGACTGCTTTGGCTCTGAACATGGATATTCACCAAAATATGCACTTTGACCGCAAAAACTATTTCTATCCTGATAATCCAAAAGCCTACCAAATTTCACAATTTGATGAACCAATTGGCTACAACGGTTGGATTGAGATTGAATTAGAAGACGGCTCAACCAAGAAAATCCGTATCGAGCGTGCGCACTTGGAAGAAGATGCTGGTAAAAACACGCACGGAACAGACGGTTATTCTTACGTTGACCTCAACCGTCAAGGTGTGCCATTGATTGAAATCGTGTCAGAAGCTGATATGCGTTCGCCAGAAGAAGCCTATGCTTATTTGACCGCTTTGAAAGAAGTTATCCAATACACAGGCATTTCTGATGTGAAAATGGAAGAAGGTTCGATGCGTGTGGATGCCAATATCTCTCTTCGCCCTTACGGTCAAGAGGCTTTTGGTGTCAAAACCGAATTGAAGAACTTGAACTCATTTAATAACGTGCGTAAAGGGCTTATTTACGAGCAAAAACGCCAAGCCCAAGTCTTGCGTTCAGGTGGTGAAATCCAACAAGAAACCCGTCGTTATGATGAAGCGACTGGGGAAACCATTTTGATGCGTGTCAAGGAGGGGTCATCAGATTACCGTTACTTCCCAGAGCCAGACCTACCTCTTTTTGAAATTTCAGATGAGTGGATTGATACTGTTCGTGGCACCTTGCCAGAATTTCCAAAAGACCGTCGTGCCAAATACATCAATACCTTTGGCTTGAGTGCCTACGATGCGGCGCAATTAACAGCAACAAAACAAACGTCTGATTTCTTTGAAAGTGCCGTAGCTCTTGGCGGTGATGCTAAACAAGTGTCTAACTGGCTACAAGGGGAAGTCGCTCAATTCTTAAACAGCGAAAACAAAACCCTTTCAGAGATTTCATTGACCCCTGAAAACCTTGTTGAAATGTTGGCTATCATTGCAGATGGTACCATTTCATCAAAAATCGCCAAAAAAGTCTTTGTTCATTTGGCTAAAAACGGTGGTTCAGCACGTGCATACGTTGAAGAAGCCGGTTTGGTGCAAATTTCTGATCCAGCTGTGCTCATTCCAATTATCCACCAAGTCTTTGAAGACAATGAAGCTGCGGTTGCGGACTTCAAGTCAGGCAAACGCAATGCCGACAAAGCTTTCACAGGATTCTTGATGAAAGCCACAAAAGGAAAAGCCAACCCACAAGTTGCCCTTAAACTCTTGGCACAAGAATTGGTAAAACTAAAAGAAGACTAAGGGGCAAAAAGTCCAATTATTTTGGGCTTTTTTTTACCCTTTTTTAACAAGTATTGTCAGAAAAGGGATATCGCCTTGGCAGGAATTGTGCTATACTGATAGCCGAAATGACTTTTTGTGGAGTGGAGCTGAGATGGATAAAAATATCAAGGGAACAATCATGGTGCTGGTAGCAGGTATTACCTGGGGGATTTCAGGAATTTCTGGGCAATACCTCATGGCAAACGGCATGAATATCAATTTGATAAGCAGCTTGCGTTTGATTGTGTCAGGTCTTTTATTGACAGTCATGGCCATGGTCTATCAGCCCCAGCACTTCTCACTGGCCATTCGACAAAAAAGGGTGCTTGCTAAAATTGCAGTCTTTGCTTTGATTGGGCTTTTGATGAACCAATATGCTTATTTGATGGCTATTCAGTACACCAATGCAGGAACGGCGACGGTTTTGCAATACGTAGCACCGATTTTGATTTTGGCTTATGTGTCTGCTAAAAAGAGGCAGCTGCCAGATTTGTCTGAAAGTGTGGCTATTCTTTTAGCTATTTTGGGCACCTTTATCATTGCCACGCATGGCCGTTTTGACGGTTTAGCCATAACACCCAAGGGCTTGTTCTGGGGACTTTTTTCAGCGGTGACTTATTCTTTTTACATTGTTCTCCCTGAAAAATTGATTCGTGAATTTGGGAGTTTTACGGTAGTTGGTCTTGGTATGCTCATGGGCGGAGTGGTTTTTCCCATCTTGACGCGCTCTTGGCAATACCCCTTGGTTTTGACGCCTGACAACCTGCTTGCCTTATTTGGCATTATTATTGTTGGGACGGTCTTTGCTTACACCTTTTTCCTTAAAGGCAGTGCTATCATCGGTGCGGTCAAGGGCAGTTTGTTGGCAGCCATAGAGCCAGTATCCTCAGTCTTCTTCTCGGTAATGGTGATGCATGAAATCTTCTACTCCATTGATTTTACGGGAATGTTTCTCATTCTTGTCGCCGTGCTAATGCTATCCCTACGTGATTTGTTTATGGTTCGCAAGCAATGGCGCACTATGAATAAAACGTGAAAAGTTAAGGAAAACCTTAACTTTTTTGTTTTCATCTCTTGACAGGTTTTCAAAACAAGAGTACAATACATTTCGTTAGCTTCCTAACAGTTAGCTAGCTAACGAAAGAGGTGCTGTTATGGAAAAAAATATTGGACGTTTGGTTAAAAAAGCCAGTAACCAACTAGGGCGGGAATTTGACCAGTTTGCAAAACCCTTTGATCTAACGGGAATGCAAATGTCAATCATTGACTTTATCAGTTATGGATTAAAGGAAGAGTATTTTCAACAAGACATTGAAAAGGAATTCAATATTCAACGTTCAACAACAACTGTGCTTTTACAGCGCATGGAGAAAAAAGAGTTGATTTACCGCCAAGTTTCGCAAAAAGATGCCCGCCAAAAATCGGTGCATCTGACTCAAAAAGCGCAAGATTTAGTAGCAGAATGTCGTTCGTATTTTCAACTCCAAGAAAAAGAGTTGGAAGAACGCTTTTCAGAAGACGAAATTGCCATTTTTGAGAAGATTTTAGATTATTATGTTAAGAAGAAGTAGGAGGAACCATGTCAGAAGAAAAAATTTCACCTAAAGTGATTCGAGCAGTTATTGCTGTTGGAATGTTATCCTTTTGTGGGGTGGTCGTTGAAACAGCGATGAACATCACCTTTCCAACTCTTATGAAAGAGTTTGGAATCACCACATCAACGGTTCAATGGATGACGACAATCTACCTTTTGGTAGTGGCGTCAGTAGTGCCTTTATCAGCGTATTTGAAGCGTTCATTTAAGACAAAATCAGTCTTTTTGACAGCTAACTTACTGTTTATTTTGGGCGTGTTAATTGATAGCATTGCGCCAAGTTTTGCTTTGCTTTTGGTCGGGCGTGTCATTCAAGGGATTGGAGTCGGAATTGCGCTTCCTTTGATGTTTAATATTATTTTGGACCAAGTTCCAATGAGTAAAATCGGTACGATGATGGGTGTTGGAACTTTGATTACCGCTGTTGCTCCAGCGGTTGGACCAACATTTGGTGGATTTGTTTCATCACATTTTGGATGGCGTTTTATCTTTGTCTTGCTTACCCCGCTTTTGTTAATCTCTTTAATTTTAGGGGTAATATCTATTGAACAAAAAAATAAAGTGGCGCGTGAAAGTTTGGATTTAATTAGCGTTATAGCTATTCTTTGTTTATTTGTTGGGTTGATTTTAGGAATTAATAATTTGGCTGAATATGATTTCTTTAGTGTGCCTGTTTTAGGAGGATTGGCAGTTGGAATTGCTGGTCTTCTTGTCTTGGTAAAACGTTCTTCACATCTAGAACAGCCAATTGTTAACTTATCTATTCTTAAAAATGGTAAATTTGCTGGACATGTTATTGCTTTCTTCCTGTTTCAAATTGTCAATCTAGGAATGTCTTTTATTATCCCGAATTATATTCAGTTAGTAAATCATTCAAGTTCAACTGTCGCAGGTCTTTTAGTCTTTCCAGGAGCAATTATTGGTGCCTGCTTTGCACCATTTAGCGGCAGAATTTTAGATCGTTTAGGTGCTAAAAAGCCAATTATTTTTGGAGTTAGTCTGCTTGCCTTTGCTCTTTGTCTCTTTAGCATTTTGGCTTTGCATTTACCGAATACTTGGTTAACTGTTATCTATATTCTATCAATGGCAGGTACTGGAATTGCCTTTGGTAATATCATGACAAATGGTCAAAAACAAGTAACTTCAGACAAACGAGCAGATGCCAATGCTATCTTTAATACTTTGCAACAATTTGCTGGCGCAGTTGGAACGACCGTTGCATCCTTGGTTGTTGCGCTCAGTCAATCAAACACAAGTATCAGCTATGCAGAAGCAACGGCTAGAGGGTCACGAAATGCTTTTATCATTTTGCTTGTCTTAGCTGTTATTGAATTGATTATCCTATTTAGAGTTGTTGATGGTAAAGAAAATTAATTTTTTAGAGTGCTTTGTCACTCTCTTTTTGATGGATTTTCAAAAAATGTACAGAAGCGATTGACATGTTTAATTACGGTATTTATAATAAAATTTATTGAAATGGAGGAAAATGATTATGAAAAGCATTGGAAAAGCTTTAGGAAAAGAAATTGCTAGAATTTTAGTTATCCTTGCTGTCATTGCAGCTGTTGTCTTTTATTTGAAAGGTAACAATTGGTTTAAAAAAATCTTTGAAGGTGATACAGAGGATAAATACGAATTTGTTGTTAAACGTTTTTCAAAGAGACATGAATTACTTGTGGCTGAGGCAGCAGCAGAGACTACGCAAACTCAAAGATTTAATTCAAATGCAACAAAAGATTGGCCAGATTGGACAAAGACAATTGCTGATTTGATTGTTAGTCGTAAACTGGAAGTGAAAATTCCTGTAAAAACAGAATTCAAGTTGGAGTTAACTGATATTTCACAAAATGATATTGAAATCAAGGACAATGTCTTAACTTTCAAAAATCCTTTAACTGTAAAAGTTGATTCACAAAAAGAGGGTGGCCTTGAAATTTTGTCTTCTTCATCTGGAATTGTTGATAAAACAGTTGATGTTGTTACTTCGAATAAAAAAGCAATGGAATTTTTAGATGAAAAAAGCCAAAATGCTATTTATAAAACAAGTAACAATGTTATGGCACAGGAAAAATATCAGAAGAAAGTAGCAAAATACGCTAGTCAAGATTTAGAAAAATTACTTAATCTCAAATCTGACGATAAAATCAGTGTTAAAATCAATGTTTCAGATTTAAAATTTGAAAATATTGACCCTAAAGAATAAGAAAATTTTAAAAGAGCTTGAGGAAAACTTTTCTTGGGTTCTTTTTTTATTAAATTTCCTTATGTGGGAATGGTTTTCAATTCGCCATATTTTGGCAAATATGTTAAAATAAATAGTAAAATATATTTTTTTGGAGAGTAATTTGAGTATAGACGATTATAGGCCGACCTTCGTGGTTGAGGCAGTTTATGATTTAAAAGCAGAAGACTTGTTACGACGTGGGATTCATGCCGTTTTAGTGGATTTAGACAATACTTTAATTGCATGGAATAACCCTGATGGTACGCCTGAGGTGCGGGCATGGTTGGATGAGATGACGATGGCTGATATTGCTGTTGTGGTCGTGTCAAACAACAAACATTCCCGTGTCAATCGTGCCGTTTCTCGTTTTGGCGTGGACTTTGTGAGCCGTGCCATGAAACCATTCACACGTGGCATTAATAAAGCCATCAAGCGTTACGGTTTTGATCGTGATGAGGTGATTATGGTTGGTGACCAATTGATGACAGATATTCGTGCGGCTCACCGTGCTGATATTCAGTCTGTTTTGGTAAGACCTTTGGTTAAATCTGATGCTTGGAATACTAGAATTAATCGCTGGCGTGAACGCCGTGTTTGGGCCAAACTTGAAGAAAAATACGGAAAAATCCAATATCAAAAAGGAATTTAATGGAAGAATTAGTATGTATTGGCTGCGGAGCCAAAATTCAAACAGAAGATAAAGACAAAGCAGGATACACACCGAAAGCTGCTCTTGAAAAGGGCTTAGAGACTGGCGAATTGTATTGTCAAAGATGTTTTAGACTACGTCACTACAATGAAATCATTGATGTGCACATGACCGATGATGAGTTCTTGCAATTGTTGCATGAAGTGGGAGATAGTGATGCCCTTGTGGTCAATGTAGTGGACATTTTTGACTTCAATGGATCAGTTATCCCAGGTTTGCCACGCTTTGTTTCTGGCAATGACGTTTTGTTGGTTGGAAATAAAAAAGACATTTTACCTAAGTCTGTTAAAGACAGCAAGGTAACACAATGGTTGACAGAGCGTGCCCATGAAGAGGGCTTGCGTCCAGTAGATGTTATCTTGACTAGTGCTCAAAATCACCAAGCAATCAAAGACTTGATTGAGAAGATTGAAAGCTTGCGTCATGGGCGTGATGTCTATGTGGTGGGTGTGACCAATGTTGGTAAATCAACCTTGATCAATGCGATTATCAAAGAAGTCACAGGTGAAAAAGATATTATCACGACTTCACGTTTCCCAGGGACAACGCTTGATAAGATTGAAATTCCTTTGGACGATGGGAGCTATATCTTTGATACGCCAGGTATTATTCACCGTCATCAGATGGCGCATTACCTCAGTGATAAGAATTTGAAGTACATCAGCCCTAAAAAAGAAATAAAGCCAAAAACCTATCAGCTCAACCCTGAACAAACCTTGTTTTTAGCAGGTTTGGGACGTTTTGACTTCATTTCTGGGGACAAACAAGGATTTACCGCTTATTTTGACAATAATTTGAAATTGCATCGCACCAAATTAGCTGGAGCAGATGCCTTATACGATAAACACGTTGGTACTCTTTTAACACCGCCAACAGACAAGGAATTAGCTGATTTTCCGCCATTAGTTCGTCACGAATTTACCATTAAAGATAAGATGGATATCGTGTATTCAGGGCTTGGTTGGATTCGTGTGAAAGCGTCAGCACAAAAGCCTGTGACCGTTGCAGCTTGGGCACCTGAAGGGGTTGCTGTCTTGCTCCGTAAGGCATTGATTTAACAAAAGAAAGGACCGTCATGCTAACATCAAAACAACGTGCTTTTTTGAAATCAGAAGCACATAGCTTGAAACCGATTGTACAAATTGGGAAAAATGGTCTAAATGACCAAATCAAGACCAGTGTTCGACAAGCTTTGGACGCTCGTGAATTGATTAAAGTAACCTTGCTTCAAAATACGGATGAAGATATTCATGAGGTTGCAGACATTTTAGAAGAAGAAATTGGTTGCGATACGGTTTTGAAAATTGGGCGTATCTTGATTCTTTACAAGGAATCGTCTAAAAAACAAAATCGCAAACTATCACCAAAAGTAAAAGAGCTAAACAAATAAGCTCGTCGTTTAGGAAGTCGCCTGACTTGGAGGTCGTCACTATGGCAATAGAATTGCTAACACCCTTTACCAAAGTTGAGTTAGAAAAGAAAGAAAAAGACACAAATCGAAAACAAATTGGTATTTTAGGAGGAAATTTCAACCCTGTTCACAATGCCCATTTGGTTATTGCAGACCAAGTTCGCCAGCAATTAGGCTTGGACGAGGTTTTTCTCATGCCTGAATACCTACCGCCACACGTTGACCAGAAAGACACGATCGATGAAAAGCATCGTTTGAAAATGCTGGAATTAGCAATTGAGGGTATTGACGGTTTAGGCATTGAAACCATTGAATTGGAGCGTAAAGGGGTCAGCTATACCTATGAAACCATGAAACTGTTGACGGAAAAAAATCCTGATGTGGATTATTATTTCATCATCGGTGCAGATATGGTGGATTATTTGCCAAAATGGCACAAAATTGATGAACTTATCAAAATGGTGCAATTCGTCGGTGTGCAACGTCCAAAATACAAGGCAGGGACGTCTTATCCTGTGATTTGGGTGGATGTGCCTATGATGGATATCTCATCAAGTTTGATTCGTCACCAGTTTGAAAAAGGTTTGAAACCAAACTTTTTACTCCCTAAACCTGTGATTGATTATATTGAGAAAGAAGGGCTGTATCGTGACTTATGAGCAGTACACAGGGACGAGCCGTGAGGACTTGCTTTCCAAAATCAAGGCTGTCATGAGCGACAAGCGATTTAATCACGTTCTTGGGGTTGAACAGACAGCTATTGAATTGGCAGAGCGTTATGGCTACGATAAGGAAAAAGCAGGGCTCGCAGGTTTATTGCATGATTATGCCAAAGAGATTTCAGACCAAGAATTTTTAGACTTGATTGACAAGTATAATCTTGACCCAGAACTCAAAAAATGGGGCAACAATGTCTGGCATGGCCTGGTTGGTATTTACAAGATTCAGGAAGATTTGGGCGTGACAGATAAGGATATCTTGCACAGCATTGAAACGCATACAGTTGGCTCAAGTCAGATGTCTTTGCTAGATAAGATTGTTTATGTGGCAGATTATATTGAGCCTGGTCGTCGTTTTCCTTTGGTGGAAGAAGCGCGTGCGATTGCTAAAGAATCATTAGATAAGGCAGTGGCTTATGAAACGGTTCATACCGTTGAGCACCTTGCACACCAAGCCTTTCCAATCTTCCCACAAACCATTGAAACTTATAATGCGTATGTTGGGTTTATGAAAGATGACAAATGAAAACAGCTCTGTTAGTGATTGATATTCAAACAGCCTTGATAGAGGCTAAACCGTATGCAGTTGATAACTGCTTGTCTGTCTGGCAAAAAGCAATCGCCACTTGTCGTGAGAAAAACATTGAGGTGATTTACGTCCGCCACAATGACGACGAACTACTAACAGGAAGTCATGGCTGGGAAATTTACGAAGCTATTGCTCCAGAAGTTGACGAGAAAATTTTTGATAAGCATTATAATAGTGCTTTTAAAAAAACTCATTTACAGACTTATCTGGATAGCCAATCTATTGATCAGCTGATTATCATTGGCATGGCAACGAATTATTGCATTGATACGACTGTTAAGGTGGCGTTTGAGTTTGGCTATGATTTGGTAGTTATTAAAAATGGCACGACTACCTTTGCTGAAAGAGAAATTACAGCAGAACAATTAATACAGCATTATGAAAGCACTTGGAATAGACGTTTTGCCCAAGTGGCTGATTTAGAAGAAATTTTAAAAGAGGATTAAATGGATAAAAAAGAATTACTAGAATTGGTTGTGAAAGCAGCTGATGAGAAACGTGCAGAAGATATGGTCGTTTTGGACCTTTACGGGTTGACTAGTGTGACTGATTATTTTGTAGTCGTGAGCGCTATGAACACTCGTCAATTGGATGCTATTGCTGAAAATATCCGTGAAAAAGTTAAAGAAGCAGGTGGAGATGCTAGTCACGCTGAAGGTGATAGCCGTACTGGTTGGATACTTCTTGACCTTAACGATGTTGTTGTTCACATCTTCTCAGAAGACGAACGCGAACACTACAACATCGAAAAATTGTGGCACGAAGCACCTATGGTTGACGTGTCAGAATACCTTGCTTAAGGATAATCTTGCCTTGCCATTTGGCAAGGTTTTTGAAACTTGAAGAGAAACGAAAATGAACAAAAACTACGAAAAATTTGCGGCTGTTTATGATGCCATCATGGACGACAGCCTTTATGACAAGTGGACAGACTTTTCGCTCCGCCATTTTCCAACAGATAAGAAAAAGCTCTTGGAATTAGCCTGCGGAACAGGGATTCAGTCAGTACGTTTTGCTAAAGCTGGCTTTGACGTGACAGGGCTTGATTTGAGTGAGGATATGCTTGAAATCGCAAGAAAACGTGCAAAAGCAGCTAGCGAAGCTATCGAGTTCAAACAAGGTAATATGCTCGATTTGTCGCAAGCAGGAAAATACGATTTGGTGACCTGTTATTCAGATTCTATATGTTATATGGCTGATGAAGTTGAGGTTGGTGATGTCTTTAAACAAGTTTACGACTGTTTGAATGAGGACGGAGTATTCATCTTTGACGTGCACTCAACTTACCAAACTGACATCGTTTTTCCTGGTTATTCTTACCATGAAAATGCAGAAGAATTTGCCATGGTTTGGGATACCTATGCTGATGAGGCACCACATTCTGTTGTGCATGAATTGACTTTCTTTCTGCAAGACGAGGATGGACGCTTCACACGCTATGACGAAGTTCATGAAGAACGCACTTATGAAGTCCTAACTTACGATATCCTCTTGGAGCAAGCAGGCTTCAAATCATTCAAACTCTACGCCGACTTTGAGGACAAAAAGCCACGCAAAAAATCAAACCGCTGGTTCTTTGTGTGCCAGAAGTGAGCAAACAAGTAAAGAATAAAAGGAGTTTCCATGACGGTTACTGGTATTATTGCGGAATTTAATCCCTTTCATAATGGGCATGGTTATCTGTTGTCGCAAGCTAAGGGCTTGAAGATTGTGGCTATGTCGGGCAATTTTGTCCAACGTGGCGAGCCTGCGATTGTGGATAAGTGGACGCGAGCTGAGATGGCACTGAAAAATGGCGCGGATTTGGTGGTGGAATTGCCGTTTTTAGTGGCTGTTCAAGCGGCAGATTATTTTGCGCAAGGGGCAGTTGACATGTTAGCCAGTCTTGGTGTGGATAACTTAACTTTTGGCACGGAAGAAATGTTGGATTATCAACACTTTTCACACATTTATGCCCAACATCACCAAGAAATGCAGGATTTTCTAAAACAATTGCCTGACGAGTTGTCTTATCCACAGAAAACGCAAAAAATGTGGGAAACCTTTGCTGGGGTTGATTTTACTGGTGATACGCCCAATCATATCTTGGGCTTGGCTTATGCCAAAGCGTGTGCAGGAAAAGCGATTAGGCTCAATCCTATTCAGCGTCAAGGAGCGGGTTATCATTCCTTGGAAACCGAGGTGGCTTTTGCGTCGGCGACCAATTTGCGTGTCCACAGACAAGACAAGGCCTTTGTGGATAAATTCATGCCCGATGCTGATTTGTTGCTGGATTCGCCACAAGCTAGTTGGGAAGATTATTTTGATTTTTTGGCCTACCAAATTAAGACAAATCCCGATTTGACAAGGATTTTTCAGGTTAATGAGGAATTAGCCAACCGCATTCGCTCAGCTATTCGAACAGTGACGTCTGTGGAAGAATTGGTAGATAAGGTGGCCACTAAGCGTTACACAAAGGCTCGTGTGAGCCGTATTTTGGCTTATATTTTGGTTGGAGCTGTGGAAAAACCACTTCCCAAGGCCATTCATGTGCTTGGTTTTACTCTAAAAGGGCAAGAACACCTCAAAAAAGTTAAAAAATCAGTACCTATCGTGACGCGAATTGGTGCTAAACCTTGGGACGAGGTGACGCAACAAGCTGACCAAGTCTATCAGCTAGGTAATCCACAGTTGCCAGAGCAAACCTGGGGAAGAGTCCCTGTCAGAGTGGATAGAGAGTGATTTTAATAAACAAAGAAGTCAAGTGCTAGGCCACTTGGCTTTTTTAAAACCAAATGTCAGCGATTTTTACCCTACCATGTTACAATGAGGGCATTAAGATTAATGGAGGATAGAAAAAGATGACGAGGATTGCAATTACAGGTGTGACGGGGCATTTAGGCGGTTTTGTGGCATAAGCCTTGTCTGATGCAGGAATTCCCGCACGGCATTTGGCACGCTCGCCAGAACGGGAACCAAAACTAGCAAAAGCTGAGGTGAAACAATGCCGTTATGAATACTCACCTCAAGCACTTGAGGCCCTTTCTGGCATTGAGGTTTTGTTCATGGTTTCGGATAAAGAGGCACCAAACCGCTTGCAAGAGCATTTGGATTTTATAGATGCTGCCAAGGAGGCTGGGGTTAAGCACATTATTTACACGTCTTTTTACAATGCTAACCCAAAGGCGACTTTTACCTTGACTCGTGACCATGCGGCAACCGAGCAATATATCAAAGAAAAAGGTCTGACTTATACCTTTTTGCGGGATAATTTCTACATGGATTTCTTTGTGACATTGGCACAAGAATACGGTGAAATCAAAGGACCTGCTGGAAATGGCAAGGTATCTGCTGTTGTGCGTTCGGATGTTGCCAAAGTAGCGGTAGCTATTCTCAAAGACTCTGATAAATGGGCAAATCAAACCCTAGATATGACAGGACCTGAGGCATTAACTTTGTCAGAAATGGCAGAGCAGTTAAGCCATTTGCTAGGCAAAACAATCAGCTATGTTGAGGAAACCGTTGAAGAAGCTTACGCTTTACGCAAGGCTTGGCCAGCAGAAGATTAGGAATACGATGCTTGGGTGTCAACCTACACCGCCATTGCTAAGGACGAACAGGCAGGCTTATCAAATGCCATAGAAAAAGTCTTAGGCACAAAAGCCACCTCACTAGCCCAATATGTCCAATCTATGCCAAAAGGATAGCCTAATCACGTTTTTTTAGGCCATCAGTATTTTACACCAGCCCGCCAAAGTGCTATAATAATAGGGATTACGAATTTAGCTGTGCTAGTTCAGTAGTTCAAGGATTGAGCGTTTGACGTCGTTCAACTCCATTTATTAAGCTAACAAAAAAATCTTTACAAAGGAGACTACCCATGGGACGTAAGTGGGCCAATATTGTTGCCAAAAAAACTGCCAAAGATGGTGCTAACTCTAAAGTTTATGCTAAATTTGGTGTTGAAATCTATGTAGCTGCTAAAAAGGGTGAACCAGACCCAGAATCAAACTCAGCCCTTAAATTTGTACTTGAGCGTGCAAAACAAGCCCAAGTGCCAAAACACGTTATCGACCGCGCCATTGATAAAGCAAAAGGTAATACAGACGAAACCTTCGTTGAAGGACGTTACGAAGGCTTTGGACCAAATGGTTCAATGATTATCGTGGACACTTTGACAAGTAACGTTAACCGTACAGCTGCTAACCTCCGTTCAGCATTTGGTAAAAACGGTGGTAATATGGGAGCAGCAGGTTCTGTATCATACCTTTTTGACAAAAAAGGGGTTATCGTGTTTGACGGTGACGATGCCGATGCTGTTTTTGAACAATTGCTTGAAGCAGACGTTGACGTTGAGGATGTTGAAGCAGAGGATGGTGTGGTAACAGTTTACACAGCACCAACTGACCTTCACAAAGGTATCGAAGCTTTGCGTGCCAACGGTATTGACGAATTCAAAGTGACTGAGCTTGAAATGATTCCACAATCAGAAGTCACTCTTGATGGTGAAGACCTTGAAGTCTTTGAAAAACTAATTGACGTTCTTGAAGATGACGAGGACGTGCAAAAAGTTTACCACAACGTTGCTGATTTTTAATCTATACACCACAAACACCACAAAAGATAGTCAGTTCTTATTACTGACTGTCTTTTTCGTTTTGAGTGATAGCTTTCTTTTATCTGAGTGATAATAAAAATCTATTGGAAAAGCGTGGCGTTTTGGTCTAAAATAGGGTTATTATAATGAGCGAATCTCAAATAAAGGAAGGAGAGGATGTTAAATGAAGCAAGTCATTGTTGGGATTACAGGAAATGAAAAAGAAATACCAGAGATGTCAGGCATTCGTTTTGATACGGTGTCGCGTTATTTATCTGAAGGCGTTACCGCTGCTGGTGGCGTTCCTGTTATCATTCCAGTTGGGAGCCCCGCTCTTGCTAAAGCTTACATTGATATGATTGATAAGCTGATTTTATCTGGCGGTCAAAATGTGACACCAGCATTTTACGGTGAAGAAAAGACTATCGACAGTGACGATTACTTTTTGGAACGTGATGAATTTGAATTGGCTTTGATTAAAGAAGCCTTGCGTCAAAGAAAACCTATTTTTGCGGTTTGCCGAGGCATGCAGCTGCTAAATGTAGCATTAGGCGGTACCTTGAATCAAAACATAGACAATCATTGGCAAGAAGACGTTGAAGGTACCTCACATGAAGTGTCAGTTGTTCCCAACAGTCGTGTGAGCCATTTGGTCAAATCAGGTTCTTGGATTAATTCCTTTCATCGCCAAAGCGTTAAAGAGTTGGCACCTGACTTGGTTGCGACGGCGCGTGATACACGTGATGGCACGATTGAAGCTTATGAAAGCAAGAAAGGTGCTCCCATTTTAGGCATTCAGTGGCATCCTGAGTTGTTGCTAGACAGAACGGAGAGCCGCAACTTATTTCATTATTTGGTTCAAACATTATAAGTACAAAGCTGATTAAGGCGGCTTTTTCTTATTTTTCTTGCAATCAAATCAATTGTTATCTAGCGAGAGTGGTGTTAAGATAAAAGCGTCTTAAAAAAGGAAAGGAAGTTATGGATATGACATTTTGGAAAAAAGCATTAGGTGTGACAAGTGTGGTTTTGGCCTCAAGCCTTGTTTTAGCGGCTTGCTCGTCACAATCATCCTCTAAAAAATCAAGCGGTAAAGAAGAAGTGGTCTTTGCGACTGTCGGAACAACGGCCCCATTCTCATATGAAGACAACGGAGAATTGACAGGATACGATATCGAAGTTGCCAAAGCGGTCTTTAAGGATTCTGACAAATACAAGGTCACTTTCAAGAAAACCGAGTGGGCATCTATTTTTACAGGGATTGACTCAGGCAAATACCAAATGGCTGGTAACAATATCAGCTACACTAAAGAACGTGCCAATAAGTACCTCTTCTCTTACCCTATCGGCTCAACCCCATCTGTTTTAGTTGTGCCAAATGATAGTAAAATCACCTCTTACGATGATATTGGTGGTCACTCAACCCAAGTGGTTCAAGGGACAACAACTGCTGCACAATTGGAAAAATACAACCAAGAACACAGTAACGACACCGTTGATATCAATTATACTAACGAAAACATTACTCAAATGTTGACTAACTTGAACGATGGCAAGTATGACTTCAAGATTTTTGACGCCCCAACAGTTAATACAGTTATCAAAAACCAACAATTAACAAACTTGAAGACCATTGATTTGAAATCAGATGACCAACCTTACATCTACTTCATTTTCGGTGATGACCAAAAAGACTTGCAAACTTACGTCAACAAACGTCTTAAAACCTTACAAGAAAATGGTACCTTGTCTAAGTTGGCAGAACAATACCTTGGTGGCGACTACACTCCAAGTGCAGATGATTTGAAATTGCCAACCTCTCATTAAAATGTGGTTATAGTTTTAAACTATAAATAATACTTGTTAATAACAATTTGAAACCTATATCCAAATAGGATACAATAAAATCACTTAGTAAATGAAAGAGGATATAGATATGAAATTGAAAAAGATATTTGGATTAGCAGGTGTGATTGCAGCATCAACAGTTTTATTGGCAGCTTGCGGAGGCAACTCAAAATCAGCATCAGATGACTCAACACTTAAAGTTGGAATCATGACATTGGATGATAGCACAGAACCTGTTTGGGATGAAATCACAGAATTGGCTGAAAAGAAAGGTGTTAAAATCAAATTGGTTGAGTTTACAGATTACAACCAACCAAACGAAGCCCTTCAAAATGGGGAAATTGATGTCAACGCCTTCCAACACAAATATTTCTTGAGTAACTGGAACAAAGAAAATGACGGCACTATCGTTGAAGTAGCTGATACCTTTCTTAGCCCAATCCGTTTGTTCTCAGGAACAAAAAATAACGGTGATGCTAAGTACACAGATGTTGTAGATATTCCAGATAAAGCGACTATCTCAGTGCCAAACGATGCGTCAAACGAAAGCCGTGCCCTTTACTTGCTTCAATCAGCTGGTTTGATTAAATTGGATGTTTCAGGTAATGAGTTGGCAACTATCAAAAACATTTCATCAAATCCAAAGAATTTGGATATCAAAGAAGTGGATGCTGCACAAACAGCTTCAACACTTAACTCAGTAGATGCGGCAGTTATCAACAACTCTTATGCCCAATCTGCAAATGTTAACTATGATACAACTCTTTACACAGAACCAATCGATGATAATTCAGACCAATGGATTAACGTGATTGCAGCCCAAAAAGATTGGAAGAAATCAGACAAGGCTGACGCCATTGAAACTTTGGTATCTGTTTATCAAACAGATGAAGTTGGTAAGGAAATCGAAAAAGCATCAAACGGTATCGATATTCCTGCTTGGAAAGGTGCTAAAACATCATCAACTTCTGAATCGTCATCATCAAATGAATGAGCCAAAAGATAAGAATCAGGTGTGTTCTTAACACACCGATTTTCTTTGTAGGCGGTATTTCTGAGTAAAATGTGAGCGTTGTGAAAGGTAGCAAAATGGTCGTAAACGAAAATGAGCAATTAGAAAAATTTTATCAAGATGAACTCACACAGTATTATTTTGAAGCGCTGGGGCGTTTGATTGCCAAAAAATCCATCTTCGCTCAACAGATTGGTTTGGCTGAGGTTGCGGGTGAGTTGGGGCAGTTGTTTACAGAAGCTGGTGCTGAGGTGACAATTGACGATATCTGTACGGCACCGCTGGTTTTGGCTCGATTTAAGAGTAGTCATCCTGAAGCTAAAACCATCATTTTTTACAATCATTATGATACGGTGCCTGCTGATGATGACCAACCGTGGACATCCAATCCATTTGAATTGACGGTTCGTGATGGGTATATGTACGGTCGCGGTGTGGATGATGACAAAGGACACATTACCGCGCGTTTGACTGCCGTTCAAAAGTACCGTCGTCAGCACGGTGATTTACCTGTCAATGTGATTTTTCTCATGGAAGGGGCAGAAGAATCGGCTTCTGTTGGTTTAGAAACCTACCTGGAAAAATATGCTGATGAATTGCGTGGTGCGGATTTGTTGGTTTGGGAACAAGGCATTTCAAATGCTAAAGGACAAATCGAGATTTCAGGTGGAACCAAGGGCATTGTGACCTTTGATATGGTCGTGGATTCAGCGAAAATTGATATTCATTCGAAATTTGGTGCGGTGATTGATACAGCAACGTGGTACTTGCTCAAGGCGATTACATCCTTACGAGATGATGAGGGATGCTTGCTAGTGGATGGCATTTACGACCAGGTGACACCGCCAAATGAACGAGAGTGGCAATTGGCTTTGGAGCACGCTAATTTAGACCCTGAGCGTTTGCAGGACTTGTATGGATTGACCTTGCCGCTATTGACCAAAGATACAGAATCATTAGTGAAAACCGTCTTTTTTGAGCCTGCTATTACCATTGAAGGCATAACGTCAGGCTATCAAGGGCAAGGGGTTAAAACGATTTTACCATCAAAAGCAAGATCTAAGATGGAAGTTCGCTTGGTACCTGGCTTGGATCCAAAAGAAACCCTTGCTCACATTAGAAAGCATTTGGACAAACACGGTTTTGAACAAGTGGAATTGATTTACACCTTGGGTGAAAAGGCTTATCGTAGCGATATGTCAGACCCTGCTATTTTAAATGTCATCGAGATTGCCAAGGCATTTTCACCAAATGGAGTATCTGTCTTGCCAACCACTGCGGGAACAGGCCCAATGCACCAAATCTTTGAAGCCTTGGAAGTTCCAATTGCGGCATTTGGAATTGGTAATCCAAATAGTAGCGACCATGCTGGCGATGAAAATGTAAAATTAGCTGATTACTACACCCACATTGAGATGATTGAGGAGTTAATTAAGAGTTATGACAAAACCCATTATTAAACTAGAAAATATTGACATTACCTTTTATCAGAAAAGACGCACCATTGAAGCGGTGAAAGACGTTTCTATCACGATTAACAAGGGCAATATCTATGGTATCGTTGGGTATTCAGGTGCAGGAAAATCGACTTTAGTGCGTACGATTAACCTGCTACAACCACCAACGTCTGGTACAATTACCATTGGAGATGATGTGACCTTTTCAGATGGTCAGGTGCAGTTAAAAGGAGCTAAATTACGCCAAAAACGCCAAAAAATTGGAATGATTTTCCAACATTTCAATTTGATGGCTCAAAAAACGGCGCGTCAAAATGTGGCTTTTGCCCTTAGACATTCATCTTTGTCTAAAGAAGAAAAAGACAAAAAAGTGTCGGAATTGTTGGAGTTGGTCGGCTTGTCAGAGCGTGCAGAGAATTACCCGTCACAATTATCGGGTGGTCAAAAACAGCGTGTGGCGATTGCGCGTGCCTTGGCAAATGACCCTGAAATCTTGATTTCAGACGAATCAACCTCGGCCTTAGACCCTAAAACCACCAAGCAAATTTTGACCTTGTTGCAAGATTTGAACCAAAAATTGGGCTTGACGGTTGTGATGATTACGCACGAAATGCAAATTGTGAAAGACATTTGCCACCGTGTTGCCGTGATGCAAAATGGGCATTTGATTGAAGAGGGTTCTGTTTTGGACATTTTTACTAGTCCAAAAGAAGCCTTGACCCAAGAATTTATCAAAACGGCTACGGGCATTGATGAAGCTTTGGTGAAAATCGAAAAACAAGACTTCATCCAAACCTTGCCAACAAATGATTTATTGGTGCAATTAAAATACTCAGGAAGGTCAACTGATGAGCCTATCCTTAATCAAATTTACAAAGAGTTTGAAGTAACGGCAAATATCCTTTATGGGAATATCGAAATCTTGGCGGATACTCCAGTGGGTGAGATGATTGTGGTCTTATCAGGTGAGCCTGATGCCCTTATGGGAGCCCAAAAAGCGATTGTAAAAGCTGGAATTGATTTGACTGTTTTGAAACGAGGTGCTTAAATGACAGAATGGATTGAAACCTATTTACCAAATGTTTACCGCATTGGCTGGGAGGGAACGAATTCTTGGCCAGACGCGATTTACGCGACCCTTTACATGACAAGTATTTCTTTTGTCGTGGGTGGGCTTTTAGGATTGATTGTTGGCTTGTTTTTGGTGTTAACAGGACCCAATGGGGTCATCGAAAACAAGGTGGCATTTCAAATTCTAGATAAAATCACATCTGTTTTCCGTGCCATTCCGTTCATTATTTTGCTAGCGATTATTGCCCCAGTGACTTACTGGATTGTAGGGACAAACCTTGGTATGACAGCTGCTTTAGTACCTCTATCAGCAGCGACCTTTCCTTTCTTTGCTCGTCAGGTACAGGTGGTCTTGGCTGAACTTGACCAAGGGGTGATTGAAGCTGCTCAGGCCTCAGGAGCAACTCTTTGGGATATTATTAAGGTTTACCTAAGCGAAGGGTTGCCAGACCTTATTCGCGTGTCAACAGTGACCTTGATTTCACTTGTCGGAGAAACGGCTATGGCTGGTGCTATCGGTGCTGGAGGACTTGGTTACATTGCCATTTACTATGGTTACAACCGTTCAAATACCGATGTGACCTTGGTGGCAACCTTACTCATTCTCATTTTGATTTTCTTGATTCAATTTATCGGAGATTTCCTGACCAATAAATTAAGCCACAAATAAAAAGAAGGTGCTTGGCATCTTCTTTTTTGATGCACACAAAAACACCCAAGCGCCTTTAGCTTGGGTGTTAGCAGGTTAATTTTTTTGAACTCTTTGAACGATGACGCCAAGGATAAATCCAACGACGGCAAAGCTAATCCAACCCATTGAGAATTGACCAAGTGGGACAACGCTGGTAAAGAAGTATACCACTCCGTTTGGTAGGTTAAACAAACCAGTCATGGCTGAAAGGGTAGATAAGGCATCGTAAAGAGCAGGAATCATGGTGAATGCGATTGTCAAGCGATAGACAATCGGGCTATTTTGGAAGAATTTAGAGCAAAGCATCAAGAGAACGATAGCGATTGTTAATGGGTAAAGAAGGTAAAGCACAGGGAGTGACCATTTGATGAGTTCAGATAAGCCACCGAAGTAAAAGACTAAAGCAATCAAGGTAAAGATGGTTGCCCAGCTAACGTGCGATACTTTTGGTTGCAATTTATGGAAGTACTCCGCACAAGCTGTGATAAGTCCTGTTGCTGTTGTCAAACAAGCTAGGAAAATAGCCAAGGCTAATACCACTTGTCCGATATTACCAAGGTAAAAATGCGCTGACTGACTAAGAACATTTCCACCGTCAACAGGGGCACCGTTAAGCATGAATTGACCATCAATAAAGCTAAAAAGGCTTTGTGATGTTGCTCCGATGCGTGCCACAAAGATGTAGATAAGTGCCAAAAGAACAGTAGCAATGATACCTGATTTGAAGGTTAGTCCAGCGACTTCAGATTGAGTCTTAGCACCGTGTTGCTTGCTGGCATCAATAACGATAATGGCAAAGGCTAGTGAAGCAAGGGCGTCCATGGTACCGTAACCTTGGATAAGTCCAGCGACAAATGGCACATCTTTGAAAGCGTTGCTGATGTCATTAGCTGCATTGTGAGCTACTCCAATATCACCAGCTGGTTTGATAAAGGAAGCCACCACCAAAATAGCAATGATAATCAAAAGAGCAGGCGTCAAATATTTCCCAATACGGTCTGCGATTTTGCTTGGTCTGATCGCCAAGAGGTAAGATAAACCAAAGAAGAGCAAACCATAAACGATTTTGGCAATGAGATTGTCACCAAAAATGGGTTGGATACCAACTGAGAATGATGTTGCCCCCGTTCTTGGAATAGCAAAGAAGGGACCAATTGAAAGGTAAAGGGCAATTGAAAAGAGCAGGGCATAGCGTTTTGAAACAGGTCGAACGAAGTCCTCCACGTCACTCGCCCCAGAGCGTGCAACAGCCACCACACCCAGCAATGGCAAAGTAACTCCAGTCAAGCAAAAGCCGATAATGGCAAGCGCCAAATTGCTTCCAGAGTAAATCCCTAAAAAGGCTGGGTAAATTAAGTTAGCTGCCCCAAAAAACAGAGCAAATAACATAAATCCTATGATGACATAGATATTTTTAAAGGTTTTCATAATCTCCTCCTCGTTAAGAGATATATTAAAGTTGAGACAATTATAATTTAGAGAAATGTCTGACAATTATTATATCGAACGGATTCTTAACCGTCAATAGTCGTGAATTGGCAATTGCAAAATGGGGTATGGGGGGCAAGCATCGTTTGACGAAGCCCTTGTTTTATATTATGATAAGAAAGTTATTTCGTTATGAAGGGAGTTTCTATGAGACATTTTATCAGTGTTTGGAATAGGACCAGTTTAATCAAACGCATTGTCATCGGGGTGGTGCTTGGTTTGCTTTTGGGAATGCTGATTCCTAAGGTGAGTGTCATCGGTCTGTTGGGAGATTTATTTGTTGGTGGTTTGAAAGCTATTGCGCCTTTGCTTGTTTTTGCTTTGGTGGCAAATGCCTTGTCACAACACGAAAGAGGTAAGCGAACCAATATGTCCACCGTTATCGGACTTTATCTGATTGGGACCTTGGCGGCAGCCCTTGTGGCCGTTATGGTCAACTACCTTTTCCCGCTAACTTTGACTTTAGACGGCGTGAGCGATAGCAATTTATCGGCACCAGAAGGGATTGCACAGGTCTTTAAGGACTTGTTGCTCAAGATTGTGGATAACCCTGTGAATGCCGTGGCTTCTGCCAATTACATCGGGGTCTTGGCTTGGGCGGTCATTTTTGGTCTAGCCTTGCGAAATGTCAGCCCACAAACCAAAGAATTGCTTCAAACAACGGCAGAAGTGACGTCACAAGTGGTGCGTTGGATTATCAATTTAGCGCCGTTTGGTATTCTAGGTTTGGTGTTTAAAACCGTTTCTGACAATGGGGTTGGGATTTTGGCCAATTATGGGATGTTGATTGTGACCTTAGTTGGTACCATGCTTTTTGTTGCCTTGGTGGTCAATCCGCTCATCGCCTTTATCATGATTCGTGAAAATCCTTATCCGCTGGTCTTTTGTTGCCTGCGTGAATCGGGCTTGACTGCCTTTTTCACTAGAAGTTCAGCTGCCAACATTCCTGTCAATATGAAACTGTGTGAGGACTTGGGCTTGGATGAGGACACTTATTCGGTTTCTATTCCGCTGGGAGCAACGATTAACATGGCTGGTGCAGCGATTACCATCAATATTTTGACCTTGGCTGCTGTTAATACCTTGGGGATTCATGTTGATTTTCCAACTGCCTTTTTGCTCAGCGTGGTATCTGCCATTTCAGCTTGTGGGGCTTCAGGTGTTGCTGGCGGTTCTTTGTTGCTCATTCCCGTTGCTTGTAGCTTATTTGGCATTTCAAATGACATTGCCATGGAAGTTGTCGGCATTGGCTTTATCGTCGGTGTGGTACAAGATTCTTGCGAAACAGCTTTGAATTCATCAACCGACGTTTTATTTACCGCTGTGGCAGAAAAATCCGTTTGGGGCAAAGGAAAAGCCAACCAATAGAAAAAACGAACAATACTGTCTGAGATAGCGCTTATCTCAGGCTTTTTTTGTCTATTTGGCAAATGGCTAGCGCTTCCAAAAGAAAATCTGCTTTAAAATAGCCCTAGTTTATGTTAAAATAAAGCAACATCAAAAAGGAGAAAAAAGACTATTTTGACAAATCATCTACTTGTTTTGCAATCAGATTTTGGTCTGGTTGACGGAGCCGTTGCGGCTATGGTTGGGATAGCTTTGCAAGATGAAAATCCATAATTTAACGCACGAAATCACTCCTTACAATATTTTTGAAGCCTCTTACCGTTTGTTCCAAACGGTGGAATATTGGCCTGAAGGCACTACTTTTATCTCTGTTGTTGACCCTGGAGTTGGCTCAAAACGTAAAAGTGTGGTGGCTTTGACCGAAAACAATCAATACATCGTGACGCCTGACAACGGTACCTTGACGTACATCAAAACTCATATGGGTATCAAGGCTATTCGTGAAATTTCAGAAGTCAAAAATAGACGCCAAAACACCGAGTATTCTTACACTTTCCACGGTCGTGATGTCTATGCCTATACAGGTGCTAAATTAGCCAGCGGGCACATCACTTTTGAAGAAGTTGGACCAGAATTGCCCGTGGATGCTGTGCTCGAATTGCCTGTTGTTGAAACGGTGATTGGGGACAATTTTGTTCGTGGAGCTGTGGATATCTTGGATGTGCGTTTTGGGTCTTTGTGGACATCTATCAAACGTGAAGATTTCTACACCTTAGAACCTGAATTTGGTGACCGCTTTGAAGTGACCATTTCCAACAACGATATGTTGGTTTATCAAAATCAAGTCACCTATGGCAAATCTTTTGCGGATGTTCGCATTGGTCAGCCAATTCTCTATATCAATTCTCTTTACCGTGTTGGTTTAGCCATTAACCAAGGTTCTTTTGCCAAAGCTTATAATGTCGGTGTGGGTTCAAACTGGCATATCGAAATTAAAAAATTAGGAGGATAGTTCATGACAAATCAATCAATCAAAACCGTTGTTGCGACAGGAATTGGGGCTGCTTTGTTTATCATCATCGGGACTTTAGTCAACATCCCAACGCCAATTCCAAACACGAATATCCAGCTGCAGTATGCTGTGATTGCCCTCTTTGCGATTATTTATGGTCCAACGGTTGGCTTTTTCTCAGCCTTTATCGGACACGCCCTAAAAGACGCCCTTCAATACGGTTCTCCGTGGTGGACTTGGGCTTTAGTTAGTGGCTTGATTGGACTAGCTATTGGTTTGTTGTCAAAACGCATCAATATTGAGAAAAGTCCCTTAACTGCTAAGGATTACGTTTTGTTTAATGTGGTGCAAATTCTTGCGAATGTCGTGGGCTGGGGGATTATCGCACCTTATGGTGACATTTTGATTTACAGCGAACCAGCCAATAAAGTCTTTGCACAAGGATTTTTATCTGCTTTTATCAATAGTTTGACGATTGCTATCGGTGGTTCTTTACTGCTTGCTGTCTATTCACGTACACGGACACAATCAGGCAGTTTGACCAAAGACTAGACGGTCTGACAAGCTATTTTAGCTAACGAAGGAGTGGGGTGCACATTGATGGGTAAAATCATGACAACATCCCACTTTTATTATTTTTTAGGAGAATCATATGAAGCCCTTTATACAATTTAAGGATTTCACGTTTAAATACGATGTTCAAGCGGAGCCAACGTTAAAGGCCATTGACTTGACGATTGAAAAAGGTCAAAAGGTCTTGATTGTAGGTGCTTCAGGGTCAGGCAAATCCACTATTGGTCATTGTTTAAATGGCATTATCCCAAACATTCACCAAGGGGAAAAAATAGGTCAGCTACTTATTGATGGTCAGGATGTTTTTGACCAATCGGTTTATGATAAATCCCGCTTGGTTTCCACTGTGTTGCAGGATCCAGATGGGCAATTTATCGGTTTAACTGTGGCGGAGGACTTGGCTTTTTCACTGGAAAATGACTGTGTGCCTTTGCCAGAAATGCAGTCCAAGGTTCAATCTTGGGCGGAGCGCTTGGATTTGACGGCCTTTTTGCAGTATCGTCCACAAGATTTGTCAGGTGGGCAAAAGCAGCGCGTGAGTTTGGCTGGGGTCTTGATTGACGAAAGTCCGATTTTGCTATTTGACGAACCTTTGGCTAACCTTGACCCCAAGTCTGGTCAGGAAACCATTGATTTGATTGACCGCATTCACAAGGAAGAAGAAGCGACGACTATTATTATCGAGCATCGCTTGGAGGACGTGCTTTACCGACCTGTGGATAAGATTGTCTTGGTCAATGACGGACACATTCTTTTTGACGGCGATCCAGATAGCCTTTTAAAAACGGATTTGCTGATGGAAAATGGGATCCGCGAACCGCTTTACATCACGGCTTTGAAAGATTTGGGTGTGGATATTGAAGCCATGGACAATTTATCACGCATTGCAGATCTCAAACTTCCCCAAATCACCTTGGAGTCGCACGGATTTGCTGACAAGCAGCCAACGAAAGCACCGCTGCTCAGTGTGCAAAACCTAACCTTTGCCTATCAAAAAGACCAGCCAGTGCTAAAAGGAATGATCCTAGATGTCCACAAGGGGGAACGCATTGCCATTGTCGGCAAGAACGGTTCAGGCAAATCAACCCTTGCCAAAGCCATCTGCCAATTTATCACATCAGATGGAGATATTTTCTACCAAGGCCAATCCGTCATGTCTGATTCCATCAAGGAACGTGCTGAAAAGATTGGTTATGTCTTGCAAAATCCCAATCAAATGATTAGCCAAACCATGGTCTTTGACGAAGTAGCACTAGGCCTTCGCCTACGTGGGATTGACGAGGCTAGTGTGGAGCAGCGTGTCCTTGACACCTTGAAAATCTGTGGCTTATTTCCTTTTCGAAAATGGCCTATCTCAGCCTTGTCTTTTGGGCAAAAGAAACGCGTCACCATCGCTTCGGTCCTTGTGATGAATCCAGAAATTCTCTTGCTGGATGAACCAACAGCAGGGCAAGACAAGAAGAATTATACTGAGATTATGACCTTCTTGGACGAATTGAGCCAAGCAGGGCATACGATTATGATGATAACGCATGATATGCAACTGATGCTGGAACATTCAGACCGCAGTGTGGTGATTAGTGATGGGCAGATTATTGCAGATTGTTCCCCAGTCGCCTTATTTAGTCAACCGTCTATTTTAAAACAAGCCAATCTTAAAAAGACCAGCTTATTTAAGCTGGCTGAGGTTTTGGGTGTGGACCCCATTGATTTGACGCATTATTACATTGAACAACAAGGAGGCAATCCGCTATGACAAATCGCCTGATTGGTTTTCAAAGTGGTCGTGGTTTTCTCTACTCCCTGTCAGGTGCCAGCAAACTCATTTTCTTTATTTTGGTTTCTGTTGCCTGCATGACCACTTACGACACCCGTTTGATTTTGGCTATCGGTATTTTTTCGGTTTTACTATTTAAAATGGCGGGCATTCGTTGGCACCAAGTGTCCTTTGTCATCACCTTTGTTGCTGTTTTTGCCTTGTTAAATGTTTTGATGGTTTACCTGTTTGCCCCAGATTACGGGGAAATGATTTACGGTAGCAAGATCATTTTATGGCAAGGCATCGGGCGGTTTAACCTCACGGCTCAGGAACTTTTTTACCTGTTTAATTTGGCCTTGAAGTATTTTTGTACCGTACCGCTGGCCATCTTGTTCTTGATGACCACTCACCCCAGCCAATTTGCCTCTAGTCTTAATCAGATTGGGGTGCCTTATAAAATTGCTTACGCGATTAGCTTGACTTTGCGTTATATTCCTGATGTGCAGGAAGAATTTTACATGATTCGTATGTCACAAGAAGCGCGTGGCTTGGAATTGTCTTCGAAAGAATCACTAGTTAAGCGCATAAAAGGCAACCTGCAAATCGTCATTCCCATTATCTTTAGTTCCCTAGAACGCATTGACACGGTATCGACAGCTATGGCGCTGCGCCGTTTTGGGAAAAATAAAAAACGCACTTGGTACACTTACAAGCAATTAACCAGAGATGATTTTCTAACCATTCTCTTGGCGCTCGTGATTGTTGGAGTGAGCCTTTGGCTCTTTCATCTCAACGGTGGCCGTTTTTACAATCCATGGCACTAAAAAGAATCTTATCATCAGGCCCTTTTGGGACTGGTGATAAGATTCTTTTTTATTTGGCTCTTTGTCAACTGTAGTGGGTAGATGAAAAGCTAACACCTAGAGAGGACGAACTTCGTCCTCTCTTTCTTTATGTTCAATGCAATCAAAATCCGTTTTTTAAAGTTTTCAAAGTTACTGAAACC